>Ga0209921_1000253_pt1 | contig 18422 bp, 17 predicted proteins | sample SalPonF2_C_D2_MG_FD_185730 | JGI IMG/M metagenome (GOLD analysis project Ga0209921, IMG submission 185730) | Salt pond soil microbial communities from South San Francisco under conditions of wetland restoration - Salt Pond MetaG SF2_C_D2_MG... ...
GCCCGCCGCCTCAATCCCGGCCGAAGGCGCGCAGGCCTTCCGGGTCCCGGATCCGTATGGCGGCACCCCGCACCTCGATCAGGCCCTCGCGGGCCAGGTTGTGCAGGATCCGGGAGAAGGTTTCCTGCGTGATCGACAGGCGCGATGCCAGCACTCCCTTGGGCACGCTCAGGTGGATGGTCCCGCCCGGAGCGTCAGCGCCGGGATCCGGGAGCGCGAGCAGGTAATTGACCATGCGGTAGGTGGCGTTCTGCAGCGTCAGCGCGTCGATCTCTCCCAGGCGGCGATGCAGCCGCTGGCTCATGTCGGCCATCAGCCGGAAGCAGGCTTCGGTGGATGTCTGCAGCACATTGCGGAAGGTGGCGTTGGAGATGCCGATCAGCTCGGTGGTGCCGAGCGCGGCGGCGTTGACGGGATAGCGTTGCTCGCGCATGAACGGCACCGCCTCGGCGAAGGTCTGGCCCGGCCGCACGATCTCGATCACCTTCTCGTTGCCGTCGGCCGAGAGTCGGAAGAGCCGCACGTGGCCGCCGCGCACCAGGTAGAAGCGTTCCGCCGGATCGCCCTGGCGGAACAGCCACTGGCCATGGTCGAGCCCCACCCTGGTGGCGGTGCGCCGCACGCAGGCGAGCTCGTCGGGCGTCATCGCGCGGAACAGCTCCACGTCTTCCAGGTACGTGTCCGTGACCGGAATCGCACTCATCGGTGGTCTCCCCCCCGGAAATAGAACATGTAATGAATATATTGCTTTATTCGGAGGCCGCTCCGGTTGACCCAGATCAAGAACCGCGGCGCGCGGCGCGCCTGCCCGCGATTGACTTCGATCAAGGAGTCGGCGCCGGCGCGTGTGCAGGATGAAGCGATGCCGGGCCCACGGGCGGGCCCGGCGGCATTCGGTGCAGAGGAGCAGGCGATGGAGCTGGTATGCCCCGCAGGCAGCCTTCCGGCCCTGAAGGCGGCGGTCGACAACGGCGCGGATGCTGTCTACATGGGCTTTCGCAACGCCACCAACGCCCGCAACTTCGAGGGGCTGAACTTCGACGAAAAGGGCGCGCGCCGCGGACTCGCGCACGCGCACGCGGCGGGCGCGAGGGTATTCACCGCGATCAACACCTATGCCGCGGCGGGACGCTGGCACGAGTGGACCGACGCGGTGGACCGCGCGGTGGACCTGGGCGTGGACGCCCTGATCCTGGCCGATCCCGGGCTGATCGCCTACGCCGCCGCAGATCATCCGGACATGCGCCTGCACCTGTCGGTGCAGGCTTCGGCCACCACCCCCGAGGCAATCGAGTTTCACCGGCGCCGTTTCGGCGTGCGCCGCGCGGTGCTGCCCCGGGTGCTTTCACTGAGCCAGGTGCGCCGGGTCATCGCCGGCACCGATGCCGAGCTTGAGGTGTTCGGCTTCGGCTCGCTTTGCGTGATGGTCGAGGGACGCTGCGCGCTTTCGTCCTATGTCACCGGAGAGGCTCCCAACACCGCCGGCGTATGCTCGCCGGCGAAGGCCGTGCGCTGGGTCGAGAGCGCGCGCGGGCGCGAGTCGCGGCTGGGGGGTGTCCTGATCGACCTCTACCGGCCGGACGAGCCGGCCGGCTACCCGACCCTGTGCAAGGGCCGGTTCGCGGTCGACGGGCAGACCTATTACGCGCTGGAAGAGCCCACCAGCCTCAACGTCCTGGACATCCTGCCGGAGCTGCAGCAGGCGGGCGTGGCGGCGGTCAAGGTGGAAGGGCGCCAGCGCAGCCCGGCGTACGTGGCCGAGGCCACGCGGGTGATGCGTGCGGCACTGGACCAGGCGGCGGCCGATCCGGAGGGCTATGTTCCGGATCCCGCCCTGGCGGCACGCCTGGACCGCCTGGCGGAAGGTCGCACGCACACCCTCGGAGCACTGCAGAGGCGCTGGCAATGAAGATTTCGCTTGGCCCGATCGTGTATTTCTGGCCCCGGCAGCAGGTGCTGGATTTCTACGGGCGGGTGGCGGAGCTGCCGGTGGACATCGTCTACCTGGGCGAGACGGTCTGCTCCAAGCGGCGCGAGCTCGGCATCGACGACTGGCTCGAGCTCGCCGGCCAGCTGCGCGCGGCCGGCAAGCAGCCGGTGCTCTCCACGCTGTCCCTGCTGGAGGCCGGGTCGGAGCTGGGCGTGGTGCGCCGGCTCGTCGGCAACGGCGAGTACCCGGTGGAGGCCAACGACCTCTCGGCGGTCGAGATGGCCGCGGCCGGCCCCGGCTTCGTCGCCGGCCCGCACTTCAACACCTACAATGCGGCGACCCTGGAGCTGCTGGCCTCGCTCGGAGCCATTCGCTGGGTGATGCCGGTCGAGCTGTCGCGGGATTCGCTGGCGGCCATCCAGGCACAGCGGCCCGGCGATCTCGAAACCGAAGTCTTCGCCTGGGGAAGGCTGCCACTGGCGTTTTCCGCGCGGTGTTTCACCGCCCGGGCAGCCGACGTGCCGAAGGACCAGTGCGGCTTCCGCTGCATGGATCATCCGCAGGGGCTGCCGCTGGCGACCCGGGAAGGGGAAGGGCTGTTCACGATCAACGGGATCCAGGTCCAGTCGGGGCGCACGGCGAGCCTGATCGGGATGATCCCCGAGCTGCAGCAGCTCGGGGTCGACGTGGTGCGCGTATCCCCGCAACCGACGCACACCGGCGACGTGGTGTCCCTGTTCCGGGGAGTGATCGACGGCAGGCTGGCGCCGGCGGAGGCCGCGGGCCTGGCGGAACCGTTCGCCGTCGGCGGTGCGTGCAACGGCTACTGGTACGGGGCGGCGGGGATGGTGGCGGTGTCCTGATGCGCGCCCGCCCCGCCGGGGGCGCGGCGGCTCAAAGGCGGGCGCGCATCGCGTCGCGCAGCCGGGCCAGGCGCCGCGAAAGGTCCGTGCCGCGTGCGAGGTGCCGCAGGCGCTCCGCGGCGCCCGGGCGGAAGTGCTCCTGCAGGTAGAGCTCGCCGTCGAACTCCATGGCGTCCAGCAGATTCTTTACGTAGAGGCCGGTCTCGGTCTCGCCCTCCAGGCAGAGCCTGCGCTGAAAGAACAGCGTGTCGGGATCCTCCGAGCGCAGCGCCAGACGGGCGAAGTCCCGCCAGCGGCCCCGGATGGTGATGTCCGGCGCGGGATCGCCCGCCGCCGGGACCAGCCGGCCGGTCACGATGCGCCAGACTAGGCGGGCGCCCAGGTCGTCGACCTGCAGGGCCAGGCGCTTGTCCTCGATCTCCTGCAGGCGCCCGGTGATGTCCTGGCCCGCCGTGACGTGATTGACGAGCATGCCCAGCACGCGGGTGGCGACCCGATCCAGCTGCCGCGCGAGGGGGGCGGGAACCACGGGACGTGAGCCGGTCACGAGGCACCTGCGGGGCCGGTCGAGGCGGGACACAGGGGCCAGCGTGTACGGAATGCCGCGCTGGTCATGCGCTCGTCTCCCGTTTGAAGTAGAACCGAACCGCCCGGACTCCAGGGGGGGCTTGGATATCCGAGCGGCCGGTGAACGGCCGCGTCGAGGCACCGGAATAAGACGCCGACCGTTGAAAGAGAGTCTAGGCGTGTCATGGCCGGAAGAAATTGACTCAGATCAATCACCGAGCGGGCCGCCGGGCGGGCGCTCGTGTGGTAGACTCGCGCACACCGACGCGCCGCGCCCCGGCCGGCCAACGACCACTCGCCCTGTCCGGACATGTTTTTCTGGGTAAAGATCGTCCACGTCACCAGTGTGGCCCTCAGCCTGTCGCTGTTCTTCGTGCGCGGGCTGTGGATGCTGAGCGACCCGGCCAGGCTGCAGCGCCGATGGGTCCGGATCGCCCCGCACGTCATCGATACCGTTCTGCTGCTCAGCGGAGTCACTCTGGCGTGGCTGATCCGTCAGTATCCGCCCTGGAGCCACTGGCTGGATGCCAAGCTCCTGGGGCTGGTGCTGTACATCGGCCTGGGCACCGTGGCACTCAAGCGCGGGCCGACGCGCGCCGTCCGGGCAGGGGCATGGGTGGCGGCGCTGGGGGTGTTCGGCTACATCGTATCGGTGGCGGTCACCATGAATCCGGCCGGGTTCCTGCTCTGGCTGCAGTGAAACCGCCGCGGAAACCAAGGACCACCGGGAGGACCGGCTGCATGGATCATCTTCACCGGGAAGCGATGGAGCGCTTCCAGGAAGTCTGGGCGCGGGCGAGAGAGGAGGTTCCGGGGGAGCCGGATGCGATGACGCTGGCGACGGCCGACGCGGAAGGCCGCCCCGCCGCGCGCACCGTGTTGCTGAAGCGGGCCGACGAGCGCGGCTTCGTCTTCTACACCAACCTGCAGAGCCGCAAGGGCCGGCAGCTCGAGCAGAACCCCCGCGCCGCGCTGTGCTTCTTCTGGCAGCCGCTGCGGGAGCAGGTGCTCGTGGAGGGCAGCGTGGAACCGGTCGCCGAGTCGGAGGCGGACGCCTACTGGGCGAGCCGACCGCGGATGAGCCAGCTGGGTGCCTGGGCCTCGGAGCAATCGCGCCCGCTGGATTCGCGGGAATCGCTGGAGCGGCGCCTGCGTGACTACGAGGAGCGCTACCGCGACGCGCAGGTGCCCCGTCCGCCCCACTGGTCCGGTCTGCGGGTGGTGCCTGACATGATCGAGTTCTGGGCCTCGAGGCCGGGCCGCCTGCACGATCGCGTCCGCTACTGCCATGCAGACGGGCGGTGGCAGCGAATTCTCGTCAACCCCTGAGGCGCCGCGCGCCCGCCCGCAATCCGCCGACACGACAGAGGAGGACCGGCGATGAGAGTGGCATTCATCGGTCTGGGCAGCATGGGACACCCGATGGCGTGCAACCTGGCCCGCTCGGACGTGGAGCTGGTCGTTTACAACCGCACGCGCTCCCGCGCGGAGGATCTGGCCGGGCTGGGCGCGGCCGTCGCCGGCAGCCCGCGCGAGGCGGCCGAGGGAGCGGACTGCCTGATCACGATGCTGGCAGACGACGCGGCCGTGAGCGCCGTGCTGGAGGGCGAGCAGGGAGCCCTGGCGGGCCTGCCGCGGGGTGCCGTGCATGCCTGCATGACGACCATCAGCGTGGCTTTCTCGCGCCGGCTCGCCGAGCGCCATGCCGGGCTCGGGCAGGGGTACGTCGCCGCCCCGGTGTTCGGCCGGCCGGACGCGGCCGCCGCCGCGAAGCTGTGGGTGGTCACCGGCGGACCGAAGGACGCGGTCGGGCGCTGCCGCCCGGCCTTCGAGGCGGTCGGGCAGGGCGTGCTCGAGCTGGGAGAGGAGCCGGGGCAGGCCAACAGCGTCAAGCTGGCGGGGAATTTCATGCTGGCCGCGATGATGGAAGCCTTCGGCGAGGCCGCCGCCATGGTCGACAAGGCCGGCGTCTCCCCCGGACGGTTTCTCGAGGTCGTCAACGGCCACCTGTTCCGCTCGCCGGTCTACGAGAACTATGGCGGCATGATCGCGGAGCAGCGCTTCGAGCCCGCGGGTTTCCGCATGCGCCTGGGCCTGAAGGACATGCGGCTGCTGCTGGAGGCCGCCGAGGCGAGCGAGGCCCCGATGCCCATGGGCAGCCTGGTGCACGATCGCTACCTGACCGGCGTCGCCCGCGGTTACGGGGACCAGGACTGGTCCGCGGTTTCGCGGGTCGCGCGCCAGGATGCGGGACTCACCGAATAGTCATCGAGTTGTTGCGCCGCAAGCCGTCAGGGTAAGACAGCCCGGTGCTTCGTCCGGGCCGTCCCCCCTGCGGGAAGCGGTGAATTGGCAGTCGCCTCCTTAACGGCGCGATCAGTTTATTCTTATGATAAATCAACGTTGCAGCGACTTCACTTCAAGAAATTCCTCAAGACCGAACTTGCCGAATTCCCGGCCCAGGCCCGACTGCTTGTAGCCACCGAAGGGCGCGAGCGGGTTGAACTGGCCGCCGTTGATGTCGATCTGGCCCGTGCGGATGCGGCGGGCGACGCGCATCGCTTGCTCGTCGTCACCGGCCCAGACACCGCCCGCGAGCCCGTAGATGCTGTCGTTGGCGATGCGCACGGCATCTTCCTCATCCTTGTACGGGATGATCGACAGGACCGGCCCGAAGATTTCCTCCTGGGCGATGGTCGCGTCCGGGTCGACGCGTCCGAACACCGTGGGGCGGACGAAATAGCCCTTGTCCAGGCCCTCGGGCGGCTCGGCGCCGCCGGTGAGGAGCTCCGCGCCCTCTTCCAGGCCCTTGCGGATGTAGCCGCGCACGCGTTCGCGCTGGACGTCCGAGGACAGCGGTCCCAGGCGGGTCTTTTCGTCGAACGGGTCGCCGGGCGTGAACGCCTGTGCGGCGGCGACGGCCAGCTCGGACGCCTCCTGGTAGAGGCTCTCCGGGACCAGCATGCGGGTGTGCGCGGTGCAGGTCTGGCCGGAGTTCAGGTAGCAGTTTCCAACGCTGGTGCTGACTGCCTTCTTGAGGTCGGCGCCTTCGAGGATGACCGAGGCGGACTTGCCGCCCATCTCCAGGGCAATGCGCTTGACCTGGTCTGCACCCAGCGCGGCGACCCGCTTGCCGGCGCGGGTGGATCCGGTGAACGACACCATGTCGACCTGCGGGTGCGTGGCGATGGCCTCGCCCACGACCGGCCCGAACCCGGTGACCATGTTGAAGACCCCGGCCGGGAGGCCGATCTTGTCCATGATCTCCGCCAGGATGTAGGCGGTAAAGGGTGCCACCTCGCTGGGCTTGATCACCACGGTGCAGCCGGCCGTCAGCGCGGGTGCGACCTTGCAGATGATCTGGTGCAGCGGATAATTCCACGGCGTGATGCAGCCAACCACGCCGACGGGCTCGCGCACCACCAGGGAGTTGCCCACTTCCTCCTCGAACGGGAACTCCTTCGCGATCCCGGGATAGGACCCGGAAATGGCGATCGGCAGGCCCGCCTGGATCATCTGTGCCAGCTTGAACGGCATCCCGACCTCGGCGCTGGCGCTGCGGGCGATGTCCTCGGCGCGGGCCTTCAGCCCCTCGTGCAGCCTCTGCACGTAGTCGATCCGTGTTTCCAGCGGTGTCTGCGACCAGCTGTCGAAGGCCGCGCGGGCGGCCTTGACGGCCCGGTCGACGTCCTCCGCGGTGCCCGCGGGCACGTGTCCCAGCACCTCCTCGGTGGCGGAGTGGTAGACGGGGATCGCCTCGCTTCCCGTGGAGGCGACCCATTCGCCGTTGATATAGATCTGGTTGCGGTCCTGCATGATGGCTCCCCCGGTGGTTCAGGGTATCGGGCCGGGGCACGTCGCACAGCGGGCAGGCGGTGCGCCCCGGGATTCGTGCGGATGTGGCGGTCAAGCTAACGGTTTTCCGGCAACGGCGCAATCGCCTCATTTTGACCGCCTGCGGGGGCTACCGTAGACTCCGGAAATCGCCTTGCGGGGCCTGCCTCGAGCATATGCCGGTCACCCGAAGGGCCCCGCTGCGCCTGCAGTGCGCGGAGCCACGTCCGCCAGGACCGCCGGCGCCGACGCGCAACCTCCGGGTCCTGCGGAGGGGGCTGTTCCGGGGCGGGCGCGCTTTCACAACTGCCAGAGAGAACAGACGTCATGAGTCGAACCGCCAAAGCCGTCATCTGTCGCGAGAGGAACAAGCCGGTCGTTGTCGAGGAGGTGGAAGTCGAGGGTCCGCGCCGCAACGAGGCAATGGTGAAGATGAATGCCTGCGGCGTGTGCCACAGCGACCTCTCCGCGACCAACGGCACGATCCAGTTTCCGCCCCCGGTGATCCTCGGACACGAGGGTGCCGGCACGGTGGTCGAGGTCGGGGAGGGCGTGACCGGCCTCGCGGTCGGCGACCACGTCCTCACCTCGTTCATCGCCATGTGCGGGAAGTGCCGCTACTGCACCAGCGGGCGGCCGGTGCTGTGCGAGGGACAGACCTCGTACTTCACGCTGCCGGACGGCACGGTGCGCACCCGTGGCAGCGGCGGCGAGGAGATCAACGTGTTCGGCGGCTGCGGCGCGATGTCCGAGTACGCCACCATCCACGTCGACAACCTGGTCAGGATCCGCCAGGACGTGCCGCTGGACCGGGCCGCGCTGGTGGGCTGCGCGGTGATGACCGGGGTCGGGGCAGTATTCAATACGGCACACCTGGAGCCCGGGAGCACCGCGGCGGTATTCGGCTGCGGCGGGATCGGCCTGAACGTGATCCAGGGTTGTGCCATCGCCGGTGCGAGCCGGATCGTGGCGGTGGATACCGCGGACAACAAGCTGCAGTTCGCGCGCGAGTTCGGCGCCACTGACACGCTCAACGCGTCCTCGGAAGAGAACGTCGCCAAGGCCGTGAAGAAGCTTACCGGGGGCGTGGACTACGCGTTCGAGTGCATCGGCTTCGGGGAAACCGTGGCGCAGGCCTACAACAGCCTGGGCAAAGGGGGTACGGCGCTGGTGCTGGGCGTGGCCCCGGGAGGCGACCAGACCTCGATCAAGACCGTCACGCTGCCGATGGAGGAGCGAAGCCTGAAGGGCTCCTGGTACGGCTCGGCCCGTCCGCAGCTCGACTTCCCGCGGCTGCTGGCCCTCTACAAGGGCGGCCGGCTGAAGCTGGACGAACTGGTGACCCGGACCTACAGCGTGGACCAGGCACCGGAGGCTTTCGCGGATCTGGAGGCCGGACGCAACGCGCGCGGCGTGATCGTGTTCGACTGATTCAGTCCGGGCCGGAAGGGTCGCGGCCCTCGAAGCGTCGCACCGCCTCCCGCACGGAGTCGGGCACCCGCACCGGCTCGCGGGTGGCCGGATCCGCATTCACGTAGACCACCTCGCCGCTGACCAGGTGGGCGTCGCCGCGATGGATCTCGAACTCGAAGCGGATGCTCGAGTGACCGATGCGGGCGATGCGCACGCAGACGTCGAGCAGGTCGTCGAAGGTCGCCGAGCCGTGATAGTCCAGGCGCGTGGTAACCGCGAACAGGTCGGAACCGGCCTCGATGAAACCCTCGGGATAGGGGATGCGGGCGGCGCGGCAGTACTCCGTCATGCCCACGTCGAAATGCCAATCTTCCAGAGGGTATTGTCAGGTAATGCCCGTTGAAGACGATGTCCTGGCGGTCGACCTCCGCCCAGCGCACCCGCAGGCGGTGAGCGAACCGGAACTGTTGACGGGACACGGCGACTCCCCGGTTTCGGCTGAATAAAGGGGCGGGTAGTGTAGCAGGCCGGGTGCCGGATCCCGCCGGCGCCAACCGTCCGCCACGCAACCAACGGAGGGCAGGGGATGATCTACAGTCTCGGAGAGCGTCGGGTGCGCTGCGAGGGCGGGAACTTCATCGCCGACAGCGCCGTGGTCATCGGATCCGTGGTGCTGGAGGAGAACGCGAGCATCTGGTTCAACAGCGTTGTGCGCGGTGACAACGACCTCATCACGATCGGCCGCAACAGCAACATCCAGGACGGCTCGGTGCTCCACACCGATGCCGGCATCCGGCTTACGGTGGGCCCGGACGTCACCGTGGGGCACAAGGTGATGCTGCACGGCTGCACCATCGGCGAGAACAGCCTGATCGGGATCAACGCGGTGGTGCTCAACAACGCGGTCGTGGGGCGCAACTGCCTGATCGGGGCCAACGCGCTGGTCCCCGAGGGCAAGGAGATCCCGGAGGGCTCGCTGGTGCTGGGATCGCCCGGACGCGTGGTGCGTCAGCTCGAGGACAGCGAGATCGAGATGCTGCGGGCCTCTGCCGCGCACTACGTGGAGAACGCCAGGCGCTTCCGCGCCGAACTCGCGGTGCAGGGCCGGCCGGATGCGTAGCCCCCGCGCCGTCAGCGGTCGGCGACGCTGGCCAGCAGGCGCTCCATCAGGTTGGCGTAGATCTCGGCGAGCGTGTCCAGGTCGCGCGCGGCGACGTTCTCGTTGGCCTTGTGGATGCTGGCGTTGACGGGCCCCAGCTCGATCACCTGGCTGCCCTGGGCGGCGAAGAAGCGCCCGTCGGAGGTGCCGCCGGAAGTGGAAAGCGCCGGCTGCCGCTCGGTGATCGCCGCGACCGCGCGCTGCGCTGCCTCCAGCAGCTCGCCGTCGGCGGTCAGGAACGGCCGGGCGGACGGCTGCCAGTCGAGGGCGTACTCCAGGCCGTGGTCGTGGAGGACCGCTTCCACCCGCCGGCGCAGGCTCCGCTCGTTCACCGCGGGCGAATAGCGGAAGTTGAACTGGATCTCGATCTCTCCCGGGATCACGTTGGTGGCGCCGGTGCCCGCGTGGATGTTGGCGATCTGGAAACTGGTGGGCGGGAAGTGCCGGTCGCCCTCGTCCCAGGTCGTGTCGCGCAGCGCTGCCAGCGCGGGCAGTACCGCGTGAACCGGGTTGCGTGCCAGGTGAGGGTAGGCAACGTGCCCCTGCACGCCGCGTACCGTGAGCACCGCGTTGACCGAGCCGCGGCGGCCGTTCTTGATGGTGTCGCCGACGTGCTCCGCGGCGGTGGGCTCTCCCACGACGCACCAGTCGGCATGCTCGTCACGGCCGGCCAGGGCTTTCAGCACCCGGGCGGTGCCGTCGACCGACTCGCCTTCCTCGTTGCTGGTAACCAGCAGGGCCAGGCTGCCCCGGTGTCGCGGGTGCCGGTGGACGAAGGCCTCGCAGGCGCTGACCATGGCCGCGAGGCTGCCCTTCATGTCGGCCGCGCCTCGGCCGTACAGGACCCCGTCCCGCAGCGCGGGCTCGAACGGGTCGCTGTCCCAGGCGTGCAGGGGGCCCGGCGGCACGACATCGGTATGCCCGGCGAAGGCAAGCACCGGGCCGCCGCTGCCGCGCCGGGCCCAGATGTTGTGGACCCCGGCGAACTGCATGGGCTCGATGCGGAATCCGAGCGGTTCGAGGCGGCGGGCGAGAATTTCCTGGCAGCCCGCGTCCTCCGGGGTCACGGACGGGCGCTCGATCAGCTCCATGGCCAGCTTGACGGTCGGCGACATCGCTTGCGTCTCCTTGCTCCGGCGTCCCGCCGGCTCAGGTCGGCCGGCCGGACAACGCCTCGTAGTCGGACGGGGTGAAGCCGACGTGGACCCTGCCGTCCGCCAGCTCCAGCACGGGGCGCTTGATCAGGGACGGCTGCGCGAGCATCAGCTCCAGCGCGCGGTCACGATCCAGCGGCTCGCGGCGGCCGGCGGGCAGCTCGCGCCAGGTGCGGCCGCGGCGGTTGAGCAGCCGCTCCCATCCGACGGCACGCTCCCAGGCGTCCAGGCGTCCGGCGTCCAGGCCGTCACGGCGGAAGTCGTGCAGGACGACCGGGACCGCGGCCCGCTCCAGCCAGCGGAGGGCCCTGCGCGTGGCGTCGCAGCCGGCGAGGCCGTAGAGACGCACGCCGGTCATTGCACGTTCCGCAGCAGCTCGTTGATGCTGACCTTGCCGCGCGTGCCGGCATCGACCTGCTTGACGATCACCGCGCAGTAGAGGCTGTGACTGCCGTCCGTCGCCGGCAGGCTGCCGGGAACCACGACGGACCCGGGCGGCACCTGGCCGCGCAGGATCTCCCCGGTCTCCCGGTGGTAGATCGGGGTGCTCTGGCCGAGGAACACGCCCATCGAGATCACGGATCCCTCGCCCACGACGACGCCCTCGACGATCTCCGAGCGTGCGCCGATGAAGCAGTCGTCCTCGACGATGCACGGGTTGGCCTGGAGCGGCTCCAGCACCCCTCCGATGCCGGCGCCGCCGGAGATGTGCACGTTGCGGCCGATCTGCGCGCAGGAACCCACGGTGGCCCAGGTGTCGACCATGCTGCCGCTGTCGACGAACGCGCCGATATTGACGTAGCAGGGCATGAGCACCACGTTGGAGGCGACGTGGCTGCCGCGCCGGACAGTGGCCGGCGGGACGACGCGCGCGCCCTGGCGCTCGAAGTCGGCCTGGCCGAAGCCCTGGTAGCGCGTCGGCACCTTGTCGAAGAAGCGCGCGAAGCCGCCGTCGATGACCCGGTTCTCCTCGATCCGGAAGGACAGCAGCACGGCCTTCTTGAGCCACTCGTTCACCTGCCACCCGCCGCCGCGCTTCTCGGCGACCCGGGCCTCGCCGCTCTCGAGCCGGGCCAGCGCCTGCTCGATCGCGCGGCGGACCCCGGGGGGCACGCTCTCCGGGGTGATCTCGTTGCGTCGCTCGAAGCTCTCCTCGATGATCGTCTCAAGCTCTGACACGGGCGTTCTCCAGCTTCCAGGTCGGTTTGCGCCGCGGCGCGGGCGCACATTGTACCCGAGACTGCGCCCCGGTGGCGGCGTGGGAACGACCCGGGGAAGCCATGCAATTCGCCTCCCCGTATGCGTCCGGCGCATCGACTCCCGCAGAGGTCCGGAGCCGGCTCCGCGGCCGCCCATCCATGGTCCGCGGGCGGATCCGGATCAATCGCGGCTTCCCGGCAGGGACGCGACCAGCGACCGGATGCGCTGCGCGGCCTCGACGCACTCCTCCAGCGATGCCACCAGGGAGATGCGCACGCGGCCGCGCCCGGGGCTGCGCCCGCCGGAATCCCGGGACAGATAGCTTCCCGGCACCACGCGGACGTTGTACTCGGCGAGCAGGCGCCGCGTGAACTCGGTGTCGTCGACCGGCGTGGCGGGCCAGAGGTAGAAGCCGGCGCCGGGCATGGTGAAGTCGAGCACCGGCCCCAGGATCTCCGTCACCCGCTGGAACTTGGCGCGATAGAGCGCGCGGTTGTCCCGGACGTGGGCCTCGTCGGACCAGGCCCGGATGCTGGCGTGCTGCGCGGGCGGCGGCATGGCGCTGCCGTGGTAGGTGCGATAGCGCAGGAACAGGGAGATCAGGTCGGGATCGCCGGCGACGAAGCCCGAGCGCAGGCCGGGCAGGTTCGAGCGCTTGGACAGGCTGTGGAACACGACGCAGCGTCGGAAGTCCTCGCGTCCGGCGGCCGCGCATGCCTGCAGCAGCCCGGGCGGCGGCGCGTGCTCGTCGGGGTAGATCTCGGAATAGCACTCGTCGCTGGCGATCACGAAGTCGTGCCGGTCGGCGAGCCCGATCAGCCGCTGCAGCAGCGCCTGGTCGGCCACCGCGCCGGTCGGATTGCCGGGGCTACACAGGTAGAGCAGCTGGCACCGGTCCCAGACCGCGTCCGGGACCGCCTCGAGATCGGGCAGAAAGCCGTGCTCCGCCACGCAGTCGAGGTAGCGGGGCTCGGCCCCGGCGAGCAGCGCGGCGCCCTCGTAGATCTGGTAGAAGGGGTTGGGCATCAGCACCACGGGGGCCGAGGCGGGATCCACCAGGCACTGGGCGAAGGCGAACAGGGCCTCGCGGGTGCCGTTGACGGGCAGCACGTGGCGCCCGGGATCGAGCATCCCGGCGCCGACGTCGAAGCGGCGCGAGAGCCAGCCGCAGATGGCCTCGCGCAGGGCCGGCATGCCGCGGGTCGCCGGATAGCGCGCGACGCCGTCCAGGTGCGCCTCCAGGATGGCCAGCACGTCAGCGGGCGGTGCGTGCTGCGGCTCCCCGATCGACAGGCTGACGGGGGCGAGATCCGGGTTGGGGCGCACGTCCCGGACGAGCTCCGCCAGGCGCTCGAACGGGTAGGGCTGCAGGCGTCGCATCCGGGGGTTCATGCGCTCTCCGTGTTCCTGGGTGGGGTTCAGTCGTCGGCGTCCAGTGCACGCCGCAGGGCGTCCGCGAGCGCCTCGCGCTGGGGCGGAGCCAGCAGCGGGCGGTCCTGCCGGTCGGTGACGAAGAACACGTCCTCGGCGCGCTCGCCGACGGTGGAAATCTTGGCCGTCATCAGGCGAATGCCCTGCTGCTGGAACACCCGGCCGACGGTCGACAGCAGCCCCGGACGATCACCGGTGATCAGCTCCAGGGCCGTGCGCCGGTTGGTCTCGTCGTGGGTGAAGTGGACCTCGGTGGGCGTGGTGAATGCCCGGGCGCGGCGCGGCACCCGTCGCGTGACGCGGAACATCGACTCGTCGGGCTGCTGCAGGGCATGGGTCAGGGTCTGCTGGATCTCCCGCACCCGGTAGTCGTCGTCGATGGGCTCACCGTCCTCCTCCAGCACCACGTAGGCGTCCAGGGCGCGGCCGTCGGTGGTGGAGTGGATGCGGGCCTCCTGGACCGTGAGCCCGAGCTGGTTGAGCACCGCCGTGATCAGGCCGAAGAGGTAGTCGCGGTCGGCCATGTAGATGAACAGCGTGGTGCCCCCGCGGTCCTGGCCCTTGTGGATGCGCACGAGCGGCTGGGATCGATCGCCGGCGCCCAGGATGCAGCGGGTCTCCCAGGCGATCTCGTCGGGCGCGTTGCGCAGGAAGTAGTCCTCGGGGAACGTGGCCCAGAGCGGCTCGATGCGCAGGTCGTCGTAGCCCGAGGCGCGCAGGGTATCGAGCGCGCGCGCCTGGTTGTCCTCGATCGCCTCGGCCGGGTCGATGGGATTTTCGAGGCCTCGTTGCAGGGCTTCGCGCGTGGCCTGGTACAGCTCCGTGAGCAGGGTGAACTTCCACGAGTTCAACAGCTCCGGGTTGGTGCCCCGCATGTCGGCCACCGTCAGCAGGAACAGGTGGTCCAGGCGGCTCTCGTTGCGCATCCGGCGAGCGAACTCGTGGATCTCCTCCGGGTCGCTGATGTCCCGCCGCTGGGCGGTCATGGACATCAGCAGGTGGTTGCGCACCAGCCACACCGCGAGGCGGGTGTCGTAGACACTCAGGCCGTGGTGCAGGCAGAACGCCTCGGCATCCAGGGCCCCCAGCTGCGAGTGATCGCCGCCGCGGCCCTTGCCGATGTCGTGGAACAGTGCCGCGATGTAGAGCAGCTCGGGCTTGGGGATGGTCTCCATGATCCGGCTGCACGGGGGGTATTCGTGGGCGAACTCGGGCACCGCCATGCGCCGGATGTTGCGCACCACGAACAGCAGGTGCTGGTCCACCGTGTAGGCGTGGAAGAGGTCGAACTGCATGCGCCCGACCACCTGGCGAAAGGCCGGGATGTAGCGGGCCAGGATGCCGTAGCGGTTCATCCTGCGCAGCTCGTGGGTAATGCCCCGCGGCTGGCGCAGGATCTCCATGAACAGGCTGCGCGCCCGGATGTCGTTGCGGAAGTCCTCGTCGATGAGGTCGCGGTAACGGCGCGCCAGGCGGATCGTGGAGGCGCGCACGCCCTTCAGGCTCTGGTCCTGCTCCAGCAGCAGGAACATCTCCAGCAAGGCGAACGGCGAGCGGCGAAACACGCCGTCGTCACGCACTTCGAGGAACCCGCGGCGCACCCGGAAGCGGGCGTTGACCGGCACCGGCGGCTCGCCGTGGTCGGGAAACACGATGGTCTCCCGGAACAGCTGCAGCAGCACCTCGTTGAGCCGGTTCAGCCGCGTGATGGTGCGGTAGTAGCGCTGCATGAACTGCTCCACCGCCAGGTTGTGGTTGTCGTCGCGGTAGCCGAACTGCTCGGCGAGGCGCACCTGGTGATCGAACAGCAGCCGGTCCTCGCGTCGGCCGGCCAGGGTGTGGAGAGCGAAGCGCACCTGCCACAGATACTCCTGTCCGGCAGTCAGCGACTGGTATTCGTCCTCGGTCAGGAACCTGTGGGTCACCAGCTCGTAGAGGCTGTCGGCGCGGAAATGGCGCTTGGCCACCCAGCCGATGGTCTGGATGTCGCGCAGGCCGCCGGGGCCCTCCTTGACGTTGGGCTCGAGCTGGTAGGCGGTGTCGTCGTACTTCAGGTGGCGTGCCTGCTGCTCGGCATACTTGGCCAGGAAGAAGTCCCGGTCCGGCCAGATCCGCTCGGGGGCGATCACCTCGCGCATGGCGTCGAACATCGTGGCCGGCCCGTCCAGCAGGCGTGACTCGGTGAGGTTGGTGACCACGGTGATGTCGGCAGCGGCCTCCCGGGTGCAGTCCTCCAGGGTGCGCACGCTGTGCCCGAGCTCGAGGCCGATGTCCCACAGGAAGGCGACCAGGCCTTCTACCTGCGCGCGCCAGGCCTCGCCCGCGTCCGCGGGCACCAGGATCGTGATGTCGACGTCGGATCCGGGGTGCAGCTCGGCGCGGCCGTAGCCGCCCACCGCGAGCAGGGCGAAGCGATCCCGGTCCGTGCCGGCCAGGTAGTGCCGCCAGGCGGCTACGATGATCTGGTCGACCAGGCGCGCCCGCCCGTGAATCAGGTCGCGTGCCGGCACGCCACGGGCGAAACCGTCTTCCAGGGCGCGCTGCCCCTCGCGCAGCAGCGAGCGGATCGCGGGTACGGCTTCGGCGCCGGCGATCTCGTGCGCGAGACGGCCGGCATCCGCCGGCGGTGCGCCGTCGCGCCAGAAGTCGACCGCGGGCTCGAGGGCTTCGGCGGATGTCACCGGTCTCGGTCCTCCCGGCAGTCGTGGCGGCTAGACGTCGGGGACGTCCTCACCCTCGCGCAGGGTGAGAACCTCGTGCCCGGTGTCGGTCACCAGGATAGTGTGCTCCCACTGCGCCGACAGCGAGTGGTCCTTGGTCACCACCGTCCAGCCGTCGCGCATGAGCTTGGTGTGCCGTTTGCCCGCGTTGACCATGGGCTCGATGGTGAAGGTCATGCCCGGCTCCAGCGTCAGACCCTCGCCGGGGGTTCCGTAGTGCAGCACCTGCGGATCCTCGTGGAAGCCGCGGCCGATGCCGTGGCCGCAGTACTCGCGGACGATGCTGAAGCCGTGGCTTTCGGCATGGTGCTGGATGGCGGCGCCGAGGTCTCCCAGGGTGATCCCGGGGCGCACGCGGTTGATCCCCACCCACATGGCCTCGCGGGCCACGCGGCAGAGCCGCTGCGCAAGCACCGAGGTCTCGCCGACCAGGAACATGCGGCTGGTGTCGCCGTGGAACTCGTCCCGGATCACGGTGATGTCGATGTTGATGATGTCGCCGTTCTTGAGCCGCTTGTTGCCCGGGATCCCGTGGCAGACCACGTGGTTGACCGAGGTGCAGACGGACTTCGGGAAGCCCCGGTAGTTGAGCGGCGCCGGGATGCAGTCGAGCTCCTCGACGATGAAGTCGTGGCAGATGCGGTCGAGCTCCTCGGTGGTCACGCCGGGACGGACGTGCGGCTCGATCATCTCGAGCACGCGCGCGCCCAGGCGTCCTGCGACACGCATCTTTTCCTGCTCTTCAGGCGTCTTGATGGTAACGGGCATGTTGCTTCCTTGGCACCGGCGGGAGACGTTCGCCGCGGGCCGGGTCGGGAGCCTTGGACGGGAATCGGCTTCATTGTGGGAGACAGGCGAATATGGTATAAATCGCGCGCTTTTGAAGCAATCCAAATCCGCACACGCGCCGTCACGTGCGGCGGGGTGCCCGACCTTCCCGCAGGCCTGACGACCGGGGTCCACCTTGCAGGTGGTCCGGCCATGGCCCGGGGGAACCGGGTTGCCGCATGGGGCGCGTGGAGGCCCAACCCCTGAAAAACCGGAGCACTACCGATGGCTGACCTCTCCATGCGCCAGATGCTCGAGGCTGGCGTTCATTTCGGGCATCAGACCCGCTACTGGAACCCCAAGATGGAACCTTACATCTTCGGGGCCCGCAACAAGATCCACATCATCAATCTCGAGAAGACCCTGCCGCTGTTCAAGCAGGCCCTGAAGTACGTCGAGGACCTGGCGTCCGACGGCGGCAAGCTGATGTTCGTCGGCACCAAGCGCTCGGCGCGCGATTTCGTGCACGAACAGGCAGCGCGCTGCGGCATGCCCTACGTGGATCATCGCTGGCTCGGCGGCATGCTGACCAACTTCCGCACGGTGCGGCAGTCCATCAAGCGCCTGAAGGACCTGGAGCTGATGGAGGAGGACGGCACCTTCGACCGCCTCAGCAAGAAGGAAACCCTGATGCTGCGGCGCGAAAAGGACAAGCTCGAGCGCAGCCTGGGCGGCATCAAGGACATCAACGGGCTGCCGGACGCGATGTTCATCATCGACGTCGGCTTCGAGGACATCGCCGTCAAGGAGGCGGCCAAGCTCGGCGTGCCGGTGGTCGGCATTGTCGACACCAACAATTCCCCCGACGGCGTGGACTACGTCATCCCCGGGAACGACGACGCCATGCGCGCGATCCGGCTCTATACCTACCTGGTGGCCGAGGCGGTGCTCCGGGGCAAGGAGAAGCGCGCGGAGCTGGCCGGCCCCGAGGACGAGTTCGTCGCGATCGAGGACGTGAAGGATTCGGCCATGACCGAGAGCGCCGCCGCCGCAGAGGAAGCGCCTTCGGGTGCCGAGGCGGCGGAGCCGGTGACGCCGGCTTCCGAGCCGGCCGACGCGGCGGATGCCGCAGCCGCGCCGTCCACCGACAGTGACGAGCCGGCCGACGCGGCGGATGCCGCAGCCGCGCCGTCCACCGACAGTGACGAGCCGGCCGACGCGGCGGATGCCGCAGCCGCGCCGTCCACCGACAGTGACGAGCCGGCCGACGCGGCGGATGCCGCAGCCGCGCCGTCCACCGACAGTGACGAGCCGGCCGACGCGGCGGATGCCGCAGCCGCGCCGTCCACCGACAGTGACGAGCCGGCCGACGCGGCGGATGCC
>Ga0209921_1000257_pt1 | contig 18313 bp, 18 predicted proteins | sample SalPonF2_C_D2_MG_FD_185730 | JGI IMG/M metagenome (GOLD analysis project Ga0209921, IMG submission 185730) | Salt pond soil microbial communities from South San Francisco under conditions of wetland restoration - Salt Pond MetaG SF2_C_D2_MG... ...
GCCGTTGGTGCTGTAGACGGAGTCCACCACCACCACGCCGGGGCCGTGGCGGGCGATGAGCTGGCGCAGATGCGTGGCGCTGTTGTGGCGGAAAGGGTGCACCGGAGCGCCCGCGCTTTTCACCCCCTCCCAAAGGGACATGTGGGCCACCATATCCATATAAATGGGCGTCTTGGGCCCCGCTATCGCTTGCAGCAGGCCCACGTTGGCGGCATAGCCCGACTGGCACAGCAAAGCATCCTCCGTGCCGATCAGCGCCGCCATGGAAGCCTGAAAGCGCGTCTGCGGGCATTCGCCGTGCAGAAAAACCGATGACATGACCGGTCGGTTGTCCAAGCCGGCGAGCGCATCGATTTGCGCCTGCAGGATCGAGGGGTGGGAAGCCAGCGAGAGGTAGTCGTTGCTGACCAGCATCACGGCGTCCTTGCCCGGTGCCAGGCCCTTCATGATGTGGCCGCCGCCCCAGGTTTTCTCGACGCGTTCGTAGTAGTAACCGTTGACGCGTTCCCGCAGAAAATCCGGCTCTGCGGCAAAAGCGTGCGAAGCATTCATGGCAAACCCTCCATAGTGATGTTGTGAGCTCACAAAGCGCGACGGCTGGTGGCCGAAGCCCAGCCTTGTTGCCCTGGTTCTCCGGGCGCAGCCCCCGTGCGGCGCCCCACGCCCACTTATAGCGTACGGGCGTTAAATGGAGAAGATGCTCAAAGAATAGTCAAAGTGAGGCCGTTCCTTAAGATTGGCGTACCCGGATGCGGCACGCGTAAGGGTCGGCGCGGCGAACGCCGCCTGCGTGCAAGGGCATGTATGTGCTAACCTAGTGTAGTATCTGGGGTTTCCTGTAAACCAGTCGATCCAGCCGATATCTCCCTGTCCTCGGGCGCAATGCCTGCACCGGATCGGGCGATGGCAAGCGCGAGGCGGACTCTCATGCAGTGGTCGCGTAGCTTCCTTGTAGGCGCATGCATTGTCGTTGCCGTGTTGTTGGCGGGTTGCGCGACCGAGCAGCCCGGGCAGGCGGATGATCCCCTGCAGCCCGTCAATCGCGTGACCTTCCAGGTCAATCAGAAGGCGGACCACTACGTGATCCGCCCACTCGCGCAGGGCTACCAAAAAGTGACGCCGCAGTTCGTGCGTAACCGCGTCACCAACTTTTTCGACAACCTGTTCTACCCCCAGACGATCGTCAACGACTTCCTGCAGGCCAAGTTCGCGCGCGGCGGCAAGGACATAGGGCGGTTGCTGGTGAACAGTACGTTCGGCATCGTGGGGCTTTTCGATGTGGCCAAGTACTGGGGGATGCCCAAGCACGACGAGGATTTCGGCCAGACGCTGGGCTATTGGGGCGTGCAGCCCGGCTGGTATCTGGTGCTGCCGCTGCTCGGGCCCAGCGACGTGCGCGACGGTATCGGCATGGCGGTTGACCTGCCGCTCAACGCGCTGCTCTACGTCAACAACTCGACGGTGAGCTGGTCGCTGTTCGGCCTGGATGCGGTGAACACGCGCGCCATGCTGCTCAAAGCGGACCAGTTCATCCAAAACGCGCTGGACCCCTATCTGTTCATGCGCGATGCCTATCTGCAGCATCGGCGCTCGCAGATCTACGACGGCAATCCGCCGCCCGAGCTACCCGGGCTGCCCGGCAACGGGAATGGCTCGTCGCCGCCCACCGGGATTCCGCCCGCCGGTAAGGCAAACCATGGCGGCGGCAAGCAGGGCAGCGCGGCCGCGGCCGCGGGAGCGCTTTAACAGACTGCCGCAGCCGGCGTACTGAACCGCCGACAGGGCTTAGGGCTATTCAGCTTGCGTGGTACGGGGGTGCCGGGGGCACGTCGTCCGTGCCGGGGGTTTAGGGCCACGGCAGGGGCGGCTCGTCCATGAGCGCGAGCTGCTCTCGCAGGGCAAGCACGTGCTGTTCCCAAAAGCGCGGCTCGGCGAAGTCCGGGAACGCACGCGGAAACGCCGGGTCGCTCCAGCGCTGACCGATCCATGCGGCGTGGCGCATGATGCGCAGGCTGCGCAACGGTTCGATCAGATTCAGTTGGCGCGCATCAAAGTCGCGAAACTGCGTGTAGCCGCCCAGCAACGCGTCCAGTTGCCGGGTCATGTCGTCGCGCCCGCCGGAGAGCAGCATCCACAGATCCTGCACCGCGGGCCCGGTGCACGCATCGTCGAAGTCGAGCAGCCAGGGCTCGTCCTCGCGCCAGAGGATGTTGCCCAGGTGGCAGTCGCCATGCAGCGGCTGCTCGCGGTAGCCGCGCGCACGCGCCAGCGCCGCCTCGATGCGGGCGAGCACGTCGCGGCAGGTGGATTGGTAAGCGGCCTCAAGCGAGGCCGGGACTTGGCCCGACGCGGCGACAAAGTCTACCGCCACCCGGCCCATCGCCATCGCATCCAGCCGCGGCCGATGGCGGAACGGACATTGCTCGGCCACGTTGTGCACGCGCGCCAGCAGGCGCCCGAGGCGCGGTAGGGTGCCGGGGCGCTCCAGCTCCGGCGCCCGCCCTCCCAGGCGCCGGTAAAGCGCGAATCGGAACGGCCCGAACCGATGCAGTGTTTCGCCGTCGCGGTCACGCAGGGGCGCCGCCACCGCCAGCTCGGCCTGCGCAAGGCGTAGCGTCACATCATGTTCTTCGCGGATGGCTTCGTCGCTCCAGCGTAGCGGGCGGTAAAATTTGACGATGATCGGGTCGCGGTCCTCCAGACCCACCTGGTAGACGCGGTTCTCAAAGCTGTTCAGCGCGAGCACACGGCCGTCGCTGTGGCCGGCGACCGATTCCACCGCATCCAGCAACGTCTCGGGCCCGAGCGCCAGGAAGGCGTGCGTGGCGTCCCCGCTCACGGCTTGCTGGTCACGCATTAGAGCGTGGCGGCCGGCCGACGGGACGGCATGGGCGCATGCCCGACGATGAACGTGTGCATTTGCTGGGTCGCATGGCGTTGCTCGAACAGGTTGGCGCCTGGCTGGGCGAGGCGATGGGCGGATTCGAAATATTCGCGACGACAGGGTACCCTATGGCGCTCAAGCGTGACGACCGGGCGGGGTCACGCCGGCGACCGCGCCAACCGCTCGGCGGCTCAAATATCTGCAGAGGATTCTTTTAATGAAACGCGTTCTGCTTTTGGTTCTGGCTGTGGCCATGTCGTTCTCCGTCCCCGCTTTGGCTGCCAGCGATACCGGGTCCGGTCAGGGCGGAAGTGTGCCCGCTTCGGATGCGCCCGCCTCCCCCAAGGATTTCAGCTACGCGTTGGGGATGAATATCGCCAATTCCCTGCAGCAGCTCCACACCAAGATCGACGTCGACCAGCTGACGCAAGCCATCCGCGACGAGTTGGGCGGCAAGAAGACGCGGCTGAGCAAGCAGGCAGCGGACAAGATTCTGCAAACCACCGCGCAGAAGATGCAGGCCGAGAAGATGGCCGAGTTCAAGAAGCAGGCCGCCGAGAATCTCAAGAAAAGCAAGGCGTTCATGGCCAAGGCAGCCAACAAGCCCGGCGTGAAGACCACCAAGGACGGGCTGGTGTACAAAGTTCTCAAGCAGGGCAACGGCCCCTCGCCCGCCAAGAACGACAAGGTCGTGGTCGACTACAAGGGGATGCTGGCGGACGGCACCGTCTTCGACAGCACCTACAAGCGCGGCAAGCCGGCCACGCTGCCGGTCAATGCGGTGATCCCGGGCTGGAGTGAAGCCCTTCAGATGATGCACGTCGGTGGCAAGTACAAGCTCTACATCCCGCCGCATCTGGCCTACGGCGAGCAAGGCGCAGGCCAGGTCATCGGGCCTAACGAGGCGCTGGTGTTCGAGGTGGCCCTGCACTCGATCAAGCATGGCTCATCCGGCCAGGGTCAGGCGCAGGGCGGCAATAATGGCGCGGGCGCCAACGGCGGTAGCGCCAGCAACTGAGGCACGCGGGCGCCGGCGCAACAGTGCCGGCTCCATGGGACAGCGGCCGCGGCGGGCAGTCTGCCCTCGCGGCCGTTTTGCATTCGAAGAGGATCGTGGGCTTGGGCATTGACCCGCCGCGCGCGAGCGCCGTGATCGATGGGGTGGCGTCCCTGAAGGCTGCTTTCGGGGCCAGACTGCGCGCACATACGATGCTGGCGCCGTTCACCACGTTCCGTATCGGCGGGCCCGCGGAGTGGTTCCTCGAAGTACACAGCGCGGATGAACTGGCTCGAGCCGTGACTTTGGCGCGCGCCGGCGGGCTGGAGTGGCTGGTGCTGGGTCTGGGGGCGAACATCCTGGTCGCCGACCGGGGGGTGCGCGGCCTGGTGATCCGCAACGCCGCGGCCCGCACCGAGCTGGACGGCCGCCACGTCCGGGCGGAGAGCGGGACGGTGGTTTATCCGGACCTGATCGAGCGCACCGTGGCGGCCGGGCTCGGCGGGCTTGAGCATTATGTCGGCATCCCCTCGACCGTGGGCGGCGCGCTCTGGCAGAACTTGCATTTCCTGTCCCCGGACCGAAGCCGCACCGTGTTCATCGAAGAAGTCCTGGCGGACGCAGAGATACTCACCGCCAGCGGTGAACGCCGGCACGTTGAAACGGATTATTTCCGCTTCGGCTACGATTATTCGGTGCTGCACGAGTGCGATGACATTGTGCTGTCGGCCTCCTTCCGCCTTACTGCCAGTGCCGAGGCCGGCCTGCGCCGCACCATGAGCGCGAATCTGGCCTGGCGCCGCGAACGCCATCCGCCGCTGGACAGCGAGCCCAGTGCCGGATCTATTTTCCAAAAGATCGAAGGGATCGGTGCCGGCCGCCTCATCGACCAATGCGGGCTCAAGGGGCGGCGCATCGGCGACGCGGAGGTCAGTGCGCGCCACGCCAACATCATCGTCAATCGCGGCCGTGCCACGGCGGCCGACGTGCGCGCGCTGATCGCGCATGTTCAGTCGGTGGTCCAGGCGCGTCAGGGGGTCTGGCTGCAGCCCGAGATCCGGCTGGTCGGCGATTTTCCGCCGATGCGCTAAGCTTGAGGGACGGATGGCGCGTGTATCACGCCCGGTCCGGCTATCTTGCAACAGAGCGTATCTGACCCCATTTATGGAGCAGAGCAACGAAACCCCGTTGCCGCCGCGCCCCGAGCCGCCGGAGCCGGGCGACTGCTGCGGCAGCGGCTGTGATCCATGTGTTTACGACCTCTACGATCGTGCACTGGAGCGCTGGGAACGGCGGATCGAGCGCATACGAGCCCGGCGCCGCGCGAGGCGCATACGTGACCGCGAGTAGGGGCGCAGATGTTACCGCGTGGCGGTAGCCACCCGATGAGCGACATGTGCAGAACGATTTGTCTTAGCGTAGCGCTCGCGCTGGCCATGGCGGCAACCCCGTTGTGGGCTGCTGGGCTGAGCGATCAGGTGCAGCAGCGCCGCGACGCCGAGCTGCAGCAGCTGCAGTTGCAGATTCAGCAGCAACAGCAGACCGGTCCCACCCTCGAGGCGAGTCCGCAGCGCAAGCTGCGCATCGAGCAGTGGCGCCGCGACCAGCAAAAGGACCAGTTGCGTCTGTTTCACCAGCAACAACGCGAACGCCGCGTACAGCCGCCGCAACCGGGGCTGCAGCCGCCGCAGTTGCGCCCGACGCCGCAAGACACAACCCAGGAGGATGCTTTCCGGCGCCAGCGCGAGCTACAACGGCTGCAGCGTCAGCCACCGCCTAGTCGGTGACGCCGCTCCACAGCGCCAGCGCATGATGGCGCAGATGGTCGCCCATGAAGCTGGCGATGAAATAGTAGCTGTGGTCGTAGCCGCCCTGATAGCGCAGGGTGAGCTCGACGTCGTGCTCGCGGCAGGCCTGCATGAACAGCTCGGGGCGGAGCTGTTCCGGGTAGAACGGATCGGCCGTGCCCTGGTCGATGAGGATGGGTATGGAGCTGGCGTGGCGCTGCACTAGGGCGGTGGCGTCATAGTCCGCCCATTGCCCGTTGTCTTCGCCCAGATAGGCGGTGAATGCCTTGACGCCCCAAGGGCACTGGCTGGGCGCGCAAATGGGCGCGAAAGCGGAAACCGAGCGGTAGCGTCCCGGATTTCTGAGATGCGCGACTAGAGCGCCGTGTCCGCCCATGGAATGGCCGAACACACTTTCGCGCTCCGGCAGGGCCGGCAGATGGGTCTGCACCAGAGCCGGCAGCTCGTCAACCACGTAGTCGTACATGTGGTAGTGCCTGCTCCAGGGCTCGACTGTGGCATTGACGTAGAAACCGGCGCCGCTGCCGAAGTCGTAGGCCTCGTCCTCGCCGGGCAGGCCGAGCCCGCGCGGGCTGGTGTCGGGGGCGACGATCATCAGGCCGAGCTCGGCGGCGAGGCGTTGCGCGCCCGCCTTGGTGATGAAATTTTCTTCCGTGCACGTGAGTCCGGATAGCCAGTAAAGGACCGGCACGCGCCGGTGTTCGGCCTGCGGGGGACGCAGCACGGCGAAGCGCATGGTGCAGTCGCAGGCGCTCGAAGCGTGTTCGTAGACCTCCGTCCAGCCGCCGAAGCTGCGCTGCCGGTTGATTAAATTCGGTTTGTCCATCATAGGCTTATAGAAGGGTCAACTGGAATGGCCTACTATACCGCGCCAGGCCCGCGGGTGACATCCAGTTGCAGGTGCGGGGCCTAATCCGGCGCTTTTTGCTGCGCCTTCGTCGGCGCGTACCGGTCGAGCATGTCGCGCAGGCGCTTCATGGCGGCGGGCGCTTTTAGCGGCGGCGTTGCCAGGATTCGATCGGTGCTCGTGTCGTTGCCGTAGTAGGCGCGGTTGGTCTTGTGGTCGATCTGCAGCGCGCCGCCGTCCAGCGACACCCCCGCGAACAGCCCCCGGCTGCGCGAATAGGAATAGACTTCCGCGCGCAGCTTGACGTTGGTGCCCGCCGAGGCGCTGCGCCCGACCGGCCCGGCCGCGACGGACGCGTCCGCTCCCAGGGTGAACTGGCCCTTGCGGATGCCGCGGATGCTCTGCGGGGTGGTGAACACCAGCACCACGTCGGTGGACTGCGCGCCGATCTGCCAGCCAATGCTGCCCGAGGTGAGCGTGATGAAGCTGCCGTCGCTCCAGCGTCCGTGTTTGCCGCGTACGAACAGCAGTCCGTGCCCCCGTCGTCCGCCCACGATGAAGCCGATCTTGATGACCCCCGGAATGACGGCGATGCCCTGCGCGCGCGCCAACAGCCAGTCCGGCGCACCGCGATCCGGCATCCCGATGAGTTGGTGCAGTACGTCCCGGGACGCGCTGACGCGCTGTTGCGCGGCGTCGCGGGTATCCGCGGCGCTGATTTGGGGGACGGCGGCTGCGGCGAGACCAAACAGTATGAGCAAAGCGGCGCTCAACGAACGGGTCAGGGCGGTAACGCGCATCGTGACACCTCCACTCGATGACCAAAGACTGGCCCGGTTGCGCATGGACCCCGGCGCTGAGGGCAAGTTCCCGGCGCCTGCTAGGGGCGATCCCAGGGGGATTTTGGCACAAGCGCCGGACGGGGGCGCTATCGCGCTGCAAGGCGGCACAACAAACGCCGGCGCGCTCTTGCCGGGCGCAAGCTTTTGTGGTTGATTGAGCGCTGCTACGTCGGCTTGTCCCCGTCCTGCTCGCGCACGTGATCACCCGTGTGGATCCAACGTTGAGAAAGCCCTGGTCCATAACGACAATTAAGTCGATTATCGAGCGAGCGTCCGTTCACTAAAGCGCGCCGCGCGCCTCAGTGGCGCGGGCGCGGTGGGAGAGTTTTCATGCACTTCGACTATTCAGACAAGGTCAAGCAATTGCAGGCCCGTGTGCGCGAGTTCATGGAGCAGGAAATCCTGCCCAACGAGCCTGTCTACGAGCGCCAGCTACAGGAGGCGCAAAGCCGCTGGACGGTGCCGCCGGTGATGGAGGAGATGAAGTCTCGTGCGCGCGAGGCAGGCTTATGGAACCTGTTTCTGCCCGAGAGCGATCTGGGAGCCGGTCTCACCAACCTGGAATATGCGCCGCTGTGCGAGCTTATGGGGCGCTCGTTCATCGCACCCGAGGTGTTCAATTGCAGCGCGCCGGACACGGGCAACATGGAGGTGTTGGCTCGCTACGGCACGCAGGCGCAGAAGGAGCGCTGGCTGACGCCCTTGCTGGAAGGCCGCATCCGCTCCGCGTTTTGCATGACCGAGCCGCACGTGGCCTCGTCGGACGCCACCAACATCAGCTGCGAGATCCGCCGCGACGGCGACGACTACGTCATCAACGGGCGCAAGTGGTGGTCGTCGGGCGCCGGAGACCCGCGCGCCGAGATCTTCATCGTCATGGGCAAGACCGATCCCAATGCCGAGCGCTACAAGCAGCAGTCCATGATTCTCGTCCCCCGCGACACGCCGGGCGTAAAAATTCTCCGCCACCTGCCCGTGTTCGGCTACGATGACGCGCCGCACGGTCATATGGAGATCGATTTCCACGACGTGCGCGTGCCCGCCGAGAATATGCTGCTGGGCGAAGGACGCGGTTTCGAAATCGCCCAGGGCCGGCTGGGCCCGGGGCGCATCCACCACTGCATGCGCTCCATCGGCATGGCACAGCGCGCTCTGGAAGCCATGGTCGCGCGGGCCAAGGCCCGCAGTACGTTTGGCAGGCAGCTCGCCGAGCACGGCGTGATCCGCGAGTGGATCGCGGACTCGCGCATTGAAATCGAGCAGGCGCGCCTGCTGACCCTCAAGGCTGCCTACATGATGGACACTGTTGGCAACAAGGCGGCGCGCCGCGAGATCGCCATGATCAAGGTGGTGGCCCCCAATGTGGCGGTGCGCGTGCTCGACCGGGCCATACAGGCGCATGGCGGCGGTGGCGTGTGCGACGACTTTTTCCTCGCGCGCGGTTGGGCGCTGCAGCGTACCCTGCGGCTGGCGGACGGTCCGGACGAGGTGCACCGACAGGCGATCGCGCGTCTCGAGCTCAAGGCCTGAGCCCCTCGGCTGGTCCCGGGCTGTGAGCGAGGTCCGCGCCGATGCGCATGTGCGCGGGATGCTGCTCTCGGCCGCCGGGATGACGGTGATCAGTCCGGACGGGGTGCTGCTCAAGCTCATCAGCGGCACCGGCCTGTGGACCGTGATCCTGTACCGCTTGGGGTTCTTGGCCGTGACGCTGGCGCTGGCGCTGGCCATCTACTACCGCGGGCGCGTGGTTACCGTGTGGCGCTCCATGGGGCACGCCGGTTTGCTTTCCTCGCTGCTGCTCGGCGCGGCCAACCTCACGTTTGTCGGTGCCATGCTGCACACCAGCGTGGCCGACACCCTGCTGCTGCTCGCCACGCTGCCGTTCTGGAGCGCATTGCTGGGGCGTGTCTGCATCGGCGAGCGGGTGCGCCTTCGTACCTGGGGCGCCATGCTGGTTGCGGTCTCCGGTATCGTGCTCATCGTGAGCGGCTCCCTGGGCCACGGCAAGCTGGTGGGCGATTTGCTGGCCCTCGCGACGGCCATTCTCCAGGCCGCCAATCTAGTGGTCTGGCGCCGGTCCGGGGACCGCAACATGCTGCCCGCACTGTGCCTGTCCGGCGTGCTGGCGGCCGGGGTGGGGCTGGCGCTCGGTCATCCCGCGGCCACCACCCGCCACGATATGCTCATTCTGGCCTTTCTGGGCTTCGTCCAGCAGCCGCTGGCGATGACCCTGTTCCTGTCCGGCACGCGCTACGTGGCGGCGGCCGAGGTGGCGTTGCTGGCGCTGGTGGAGACCGTGCTGGGGCCGATATGGGCCTGGATCGGCGTGGGCGAAGTGCCGACGGCGACCGCCATCGGCGGCGGCGTGATCGTTGTCGCCGCCATCCTGGCCAATTCCTGGCTGGGCGTGCGCGAGCAGCGCCGCCGCCGATCGCTGGCGGCGCGTTCGCTGTGACTGTTGCGTTGACGGCGGGCCGCGGCCACCATGGGGCCAAATGGGGCAAAAGGCGGTGCGCGCGCTTGCGCTGCGACGGCATTCGCCGGTAGCGCATGCCCGCTTCGACTGGGTGCGCGGCCGCCCCGGCGCGGAAGGAGTGCGTGATGGAGAAGCGACGTCTGGCTGGAATCGGCTTTCTCGCCGGGCGCTGGCCGCTTCATCCGGCCAAGCCGACCATCGTTTTCATACACGGCGCCGGCTTCACCGACGTACTCTGGCGCAGGCAGGTGGCGGCGCTCGGTGATCAGGCCAACTGTATCGCGCTGGATCTGCCCGGCCATGGCGCCAGCGAGGGCCCGGGACGCGAGCGTATTGCCGACTATGCCGAAAGCGTGTATGGGTTCGTCCACGGGATCGCGGCCCCGCGGCCATTTTTGTGCGGCCACAGCATGGGCGGCGCTGTCGCGTTGCGGCTCGCCATCGACCACGGCGACCGCTTCGCCGGCGTGGCCCTGCTGAACACGGGCGCACGGCTGAGGGTAGCCCCGGAGATCCTGGAGGCGATCACCCGGGACTACGATGCTTATGTCGCGTCGCTGCCCGACTTCGCCGCATCGCCCAATACGCGGCGCTCCATGCTGGAGCCGTTGTTGCGCGAGGCTTGCGGACACGAGGACCCGGCCGTGGTCGCTGGCGATTTTCGCGCCTGCGATGCCTTCGATGTGATGGGTGAGCTCTGGCGGGTACAGGTACCGACGCTGGCGGTGGCGGGCGAAGACGATCAGGTGACCCCGCCCAAGTTTTCGCGCTATCTGGCCGAACATATCGCTGGCGCGGAGCTGCAGTCGATTGCCCACGCCGGTCACTTGGCACCCCTGGAACAGCCCGATGCGGTCACCGGGGTGATCTCGCGGTTCTTGCTTGCGCAGGCTTAAGCTTGCGCTCAGCGTGCCCGTTTTGATCCTCAACTCAAGGAGATGCTACACGTGCGTGCGATAACGATTCGTGAGCCGGGCGGACCGGAAGTGCTGGAGCTGGCCGAACGGCCGGACCCGCAGCCGGGCGGGGCCGACGTCCGCGTGCGCGTCCACGCCGCCGGTATCAACCGTGCCGATCTGCTCCAGCGTATGGGCCAGTATCCGGCACCGCCGGGAGCTGACCCGGCGATCCCGGGCCTGGAGTACGCGGGCGTGGTCGACGCCGTGGGTCCGCGCGCGCAACTGCGCCGCCCCGGGGACCGGGTGATGGGCTTGGTCGGCGGCGGGGCTTACGCGCAGTATGTGGTCGTCAACGAACGCGAAACCATCCGCGTGCCCGAGGGCATGGACCTGACCACGGCGGCAGCGGTGCCCGAAGCGTTTATGACGGCCCACCGCGCGCTGTTCCTGGAAGGCGGGCTTCGCCGCGGAGACTGGGCCGTCGTGCGCGCCGCCACCTCGGGCGTGGGCATGGCCGCTGTCCAGCTCATCGAGGCTTTGGGCGCGTACGCGATCGGCACCAGCCGCTCGGCGGAGCGGCTGGAAAGCCTCAAAAAGCTGGGCATGCGCGCCGGCCACGTCGAGGATGGGCGCACCCCGCTGGCCGACACGGTGAAGGCTGCGAGCGGCGGGCAGGGCGCGGCCGTGCTCCTGGAACTGGTGGGCGGCGACGACTTCGATGCCAATCTCAAGGCGCTGCGCGAGGAGGGCACTTTAGTGCTGGTCGGCCTGCTGGCTACGCGCCGGGCCTCGCTCGATTTGGGTCGCATGCTCATGCGGCGCCTGACGATCCGGGCGATGACCATGCGCAGCCAGCCGCTGGAGCGCAAGATCATGTTGGCACGGCGGTTTGAGCATGAGCTGCTGCCGCTGTTCGAAACCGCCACATTGCGCCCGGTCATAGACACCGTGCTGCCGTTGGCGCAAGCGGGCGAACTGCATGAGCGCATGGCCGGCAACCGGCATTTGGGAAAGCTGTTGTTGCAGGTTGCTGAGGGATAACGAGGCTAGGCCGGGGCGCACGTGCGGTGCGCCCGGCCGCGATGCGCTAGCCGCCGGGCTGCAGGGGCTGGGTCTGGAGGCCCGGACTGCTCTGGTTCTGGTTGCCTTGCGTGCCGCCCGACGAGCCGGCGGCGCCACTGCCGCTGCTTTGAGCCGGCGGCGCCGTTCCACCGCCGTTACCCAGATTCTGGCGTGCCGTTTCATAGTTGGTATGCGCAGCCGAGGCGAGCGCCTGCAACTGCTGCACGTTGTGCGCCAGAGCCTGGATGTGCGCCTGCTGTTCGCGGACCCGCTTGCGGTATTTTTTCACGCCGATCTGCTTGGCGTTGCCGTTTTGGGCGAGCGCCTGGGCGCGGGCTAGCTGCACCTGGCGTTGCAAAAGCTCGACGCGTGCCTGTGCGAGGTCGCGCGCTTTCACGGCGTGTTCCTGCTCCAGGTTCTTCCAAGACCAATACTTCTGGGCCACCTGGTATTGGGCCTGGGCGCGCTCGTAGCGCCGTGTGGCTTGATCAACCTTTTGTTTCGCCTGTGGGATCTGTTGCCGGTAGCGGCGCGCGGCGGAGAGCTGGGAGGCGGACAGGCCGGATACGTCCTGGGCGCTCAAATGACGCGGCGGAATCAATGTGCCGCACGCGCTCAGGGCGAGGGCGGCCCCCGCGGCCAGGGCCAACGTTCCGGTCTTTTTCATCGCCACCATCGCTTCGCTCCTCGCTGGCGCGGTGTCCGGCCCGGCAGCCGGGTCAGGTACCGCTGCTGGTGTTGATCGGCGAAACGCGCGTGTGCTGGCCGCTGCTGATCAGGCGCACCCGCTGGCCGACGTAGAATTGCTGATTCGCTGACTGCACGACAGAAACGGTCTGCCCGTTGTCGAGCTTGATGGTGAGCTGCAGGCCCTTCTGCGTGCCGGCCTGCTTTTGCACCTCGGAACCGGCGATCGCGCCGCCCACAGCGCCCAGAATGGTGGTCAGCGTCTTGCCGGTGCCCCCGCCCATGGTGTGTCCGGCGGCGGCGCCCACCGCGCCGCCCGCCACGGCACCCAGGGCGTTGCCCTTGCCCTCGATGGTGACCGGCTGGATGCCGGTGATCGTGCCCTTCTGCACCGTCTGCATGGTGCGCGCTTCGGACTGGCTGTAGACCGTACCTGACTGCGGCGTGGCGCATCCGGCGAGTACCGCCGACACGAGAACCAAACAGCCCACTTGGAGGACGCGCTTGAAATCCATGTTCGCCTACCTTGGGAAGAAGATGTCGGACTCTGGCGCCGCATTATACGCCGGCGGGGCGGAGGCGGCGTCAACGGGCAGGGGCACGGGGTCTGCGCCTACGCGATGAGGGAATTGCCGTCCTCATCGAACACATCCAAGGCGTCGACCGGGCAGACATCGCATGCCTCGATAAGGCGCTCGCGGTCGATATCGGGGGGCGCCGGGGTGAAGCAGACCTTCTGTTGGCCGTCGATCTCGAATACTTCCGGCGCCACATGGGTACAGGAGCCGGTGCCGATGCAGTTGTCGCGTGCGATGCACACGCGCAGTCCGCTGATGGTCTTTTCCGCTTCGCCGCTCACGCCAAAACCTCAGGAAGCTTAACGGGTTGCCGCCGCGGTCGGCGACGACGCCAATGCAAACACGGACGCCGCAAAGCGTCAATTACGCGCATCCGCCGACGCGGCCTGTGTACCGTCAGGGGGCCAGCCGCTGCACATGCCACGCGCCCCGGTCCAGCGTGTAGCGCAGGCGGTCATGCAGGCGGCTGGCGCGGCCCTGCCAGAATTCCACCGCCTGCGGGCGCACGCGGTAGCCGCCCCAGTGGTCGGGGCGCGGCACTTCGCCCTCGCCGTAACGGTCGCTCAGCTCGCTCATGCGCGTCTCCAGGGCCGCGCGCGAGGGGATGACCGCACTCTGCTCCGAGGCGATCGCGCCCAATTGGCTGGCATACGGGCGGCTGTGGAAATAGGCGTCCGACACGGCGGGATCAACCTTTTCCACTGACCCCTCGACGCGCACCTGGCGCTCCAGCGCATCCCACCAGAACACCAGCGCCGCGGCCGCATGGCTTTCTAGCGCGCGGCCCTTGCGGCTGCGATAATTCGTATAGAAGACAAAACCTTCCGCATCCACCTGCTTGAGCAGCACGATGCGAGCGGAGGGTCGCCCGTCAGGGTCGACGGTGGCCAGTGTCATGGCGTTGGGATCGCGGGCGCTGGTCCGTGCGGCATCGAACCAGGCCTTGAACTGGGTGATGGGGTCGTCGGCCAGATCGGTTTCCTGGAAACCGGCTTGCATGTATTCCCGCCGCATGGCGGCGATGTCCTCATCCTCGCTCACCGTCGATGGGTCTCCGTGTCGAATCGGAATGGATGGTGTAGAGTCACGAGTCTATCTTGAACGACGCCAAGCTTGTAGAGCGGATTCCTGCCGCCGCAAGTCGTGGTGGGCGTTCGCGTCGGCGTCCCGCCTACCCACCCCCGCGGCGGCGCTCTAAAGTCTTTGGTGAAGGAGGGAGCACATGAGTGCACAGGCCAATACTGCCGGGCTGGCCGGCGTCAGCGCGGGCGAAACCGGGATCTGCACCGTCGGCCACGCCGGCGTGGGGCTCACCTATCGCGGCTACGCGATCGAAGACCTGGCCGAGAAGGCCGATTTCGAGGAGGTGGCGCATCTGCTGATCCACGGTTCTTTGCCGACGCGCAGCGAGCTCGATGCCTACCGGAAACGTTTGAAGGGTCTGCGCGGCCTGCCGCAAGGGGTGAAAACGGCGCTGGAGCAGTTGCCTGGCGATTCTCATCCCATGGACGTCATGCGCACGGGCTGCTCCGTGCTGGGCTGCCTCGAGCCCGAGACCGACGCGGCGCAACAGCGCGACAAGGCGGACCGCCTGCTCGCCGGCTTCGCCTCCATGCTGCTCTATTGGCACCACTTCGCTCAGAGCGGTGCGCGCATCGAGGTGGAGACCGACGACGACACCATCGGCGGGCACTTCCTGCACCTGCTCCACCGCCAGCCGCCCAGCGCCGATCATGCGCGCTGTATGTCGGTCTCGCTCATCCTTTATGCCGAGCACGAATTCAACGCTTCGACGTTCACCGCGCGCGTGATCACGGCCACGCTGTCCGACTTTTACAGCGCCATCACCGGCGCCATCGGCGCTTTGCGCGGGCCGCTGCACGGCGGGGCCAACGAAGCGGCCATGGCGCTGATCGCCAGCTTCAAGGACGCCGATGACGCCGAGCGCGGGCTGCACGAGATGCTCGAGCGCAAGGAACGGGTCATGGGTTTCGGCCATCGCGTGTACAAGACCTCGGATCCGCGTAACGGCATCATCAAGCAGTGGAGCCGCAAGCTCTCCCAGCAAGGCGACGACCGCGACTACCGCCGCAAGCTCTATCGCATCTCGGAACGCATCGAGCAGATCATGTGGGATGAGAAAAAGCTCTTCCCCAACGCCGACTTCTACCATGCCACCGCGTACCATTTCATGGGCGTTCCCACGCCGCTGTTCACCCCGATTTTCGTGATCTCGCGGCTCACGGGCTGGTCGGCGCATGTGTTCGAGCAGCGTGCCAACAACCGGCTCATCCGTCCCAGCGCGGACTACGCGGGGCCGGAACTCCGGGATTTCGTACCATTAGACAAACGATGAATAAAACAGCCATACGTGTAGTGCGCCAATACAGAGGCGGCATTCGCAAGAGGTAACTGAAACGACATGACTAACAAATCACGTCCGGGCGCGCGCCTGCGCGCCGCCGTCCACGAGGAACGCCCGCTGCAGGTCGTGGGCGCCGTCAATGCCTACACCGCCATGCTGGCGGAGCGCGCCGGTTTTCGCGCCATCTACCTTTCCGGCGGCGGCGTTGCCAACGCTTCCTTCGGCCTGCCGGATCTGGGCGTGACCACGCTTAACGACGTGTGCGAGGACGTGCGCCGCATCACCGCGGCGACGGCGCTGCCGCTGCTGGTCGACGCCGACACGGGGTTCGGCAGCGCGTTCAGCATCCAGCGCACGGTGCGCGAGCTGATCCGCGCCGGCGCCGGCGGCATGCACATCGAGGACCAGGTGCAGGCCAAGCGCTGCGGCCACCGCCCCAACAAGGCGCTGGTGTCGAGCGCGGAGATGGTCGACCGCATCACCGCTGCGGTCGATGCGCGCGGCGACGACGAGTTCGTGATCATGGCGCGCACCGACGCCCACGCCTCGGAAGGGGCGGATGCGGCCATCGAGCGAGCGCGCGCCTACGCGGCCGCCGGCGCCGACATGATCTTCGCGGAGGCATTGCACGAATTAGAGGAATACCGGCGTTTCACCCAAGCGGTAGAGGTGCCGGTGCTGGCCAACATCACCGAGTTCGGGCGCACGCCGCTGTTCACCGTGACAGAGCTCGAGAGCGTCGGCGTGGGGCTGGTGCTCTATCCGCTCTCCGCCTTCCGCGCCCAGAGCCAGGCCGCATTGCAGGTCTTCGACGCGATCCGCCGCGACGGCACGCAGAAAGCCGTGCTCGATCGCATGCAAACCCGGGAACAACTGTACGACGTGCTCGGCTATCACGAGTACGAACGCAAGCTCGACCAGCTATTCTCGGGCGACGGCGAGCGCGGCTGAACGGGTCGCGCCCGCCCGGGGTTCTGAGAACGACGGCGTTGCCGGGCTCGCTGAACGGTCGCCAAAAGACCATCATTCCGGGCGCTTGCCCCCGCACGCCGGGCCCCCGCCACCATTGATCGCACACCGGTCACCCGCGCGGCCGTTTGCGGTAAACTTCTGAAAAAAGAACGGTAGGGAGCTGACTGCACATGGTTTTCATCGATGCAGCCCGGCGTTCCAGAAGGGGATAATGAGCGTTACACCGATACTAGGCATTATCGTCCCGGGTCCCCCGTCATTGCCCCCAGCCATCAGACCGGGGGCTCTCGCAGTAAGCCCGTCGCCATCCCGCGCCGGAGCACTTGCCTAGCCGCGATGGGCAAGGGAGTCCATCAAGCGGCCGGCGTGGCGGGCAAACGGGGGCAACAGCGAACACCCCTCACCCCGGGCCTTGAGGCCGGCAACCAGTTAGTCAGGCAATTCACGCGCACCGTGGCCGAGATGGAATGGCTGGTGCTGCTGGTCGCCGCCCTCTACCTTCTAGTCGCACGCCGCGACGACCTCAACTGGCAGATGCTGGCGGGCGGAACAGCCTTTGCCGGCTTCTTCATCGCCTTCCACTACGCCAACTTCTTCCATGCGCCGCGCAGCTGGAAGCTCGCGCTAGAGACCTGGGTCATGATCGGTTTCATCACCTGGCTGCTCCTCATCACCGGCGGACTGCCGAACCCGCTCATGAGCCTTTACCTCGTGGTCATACTCATCGGCGCGCTCACATTGGGCACGATGACAGCCGTGATGGAACTAGCCGCCATCGGCGCCTGCCTGCTGGGCGTGCAATTCGTGCAGAGCGGGACGCTCGCATGGAGCGCGGGGACGACGGTTGCATTCGTCACCTCGCTGGCCCCCATGCTTCTGGTCGCCTATCTCACCAGCCTGCTCGCCTCCAATCTGAACGCCACGCGCAGCCGCATCCAGGCATTTGCCGAAACCGATCCGCTGACGGGGCTGTTCAACCGGCGCGTCTTTATGATCATCGCAGAGCACGAATATGCCCGGGCCCTGCGCCACAACGAGGCGCTGACCCTGCTCATGATCGACGTGAATCAGCTCAAGGCGATCAACGATGTGCACGGACATGCGGCCGGCGACGCGCTGTTGCGCCTGGTGGCCGGCACGCTGCAAAAGCGGCTCCGGGGCTCGGACACGGTCGCGCGTTACGCCGGCGACGAGTTCGTGGCCCTGCTGCCCCAAACGGGGAAAAAAGAGGCCATCAGACTCGCCGCGCGGCTTCGCCGGCAGGTGGCGGCCGCGCGGTTCCGGGCGGATGCCGCGAACCTGTCCGTGAGCACCAGCATCGGCATCGCCACCTTTCCCGGCGACGGCGCCACACTTGCCGATCTGCTCGAAGCGGCGGATCAAGCCATGTATCGGCACAAGCGCATCAGCCGGCGCACCGCCGATACCAGCGTGCACACGCCGGCCCCGGCGCAGCGCAGCGGCCAGCAGCCCGGCCGCAGTCCGGTCCAACCGCTCTAGCACCGCTCGGCCCTGGCATCAAACGTACGCGCCCCGCCTATCAATGGGCGCGAGAAAAACGCCGTGCCCCCGGCACCGCGCGTCTCCGGTAGGCGCTGCATCGAGCGCGCGCTCGACGCGCTCGGCAAGCTGCTCATACCAATGCACAGACGCCGGCACGTTAAGACCGAATTGCTGCAGGACTTCGTGCGGATCCGCCTCACCCGGCGTGCCACGCGTGAGCGTCATCTCCGGCTGCCGGCGGACGACACGCCTGCGCGAGGCCAGCCAGGACGCGAGCAAATGGGCGGGCATGGGTTCGGCAATGGAATATCCCTGGCCCAAGTCTGCGCCGATGGCTGCGGCCGCCTCGGCGAGCACGGGGTTCTCCAGCCCCTCCACGCAGACACGCAGGCC
>Ga0209921_1000260_pt1 | contig 18229 bp, 16 predicted proteins | sample SalPonF2_C_D2_MG_FD_185730 | JGI IMG/M metagenome (GOLD analysis project Ga0209921, IMG submission 185730) | Salt pond soil microbial communities from South San Francisco under conditions of wetland restoration - Salt Pond MetaG SF2_C_D2_MG... ...
CGTACCATTCATTTTAAAAAGCGGATCTTTTTAATTGGTTTTATACCTATACTTGAGACATTCTATTTTTATTACCACTTTCGGGCAGCCAAAAGTAGAGCGAAGATTTGCTGTCTTTATGGCTCGTAGTTGATCGGAAAAATATTGTTATTATACGTTCCATTCTTGATGTTCATTTTTTAAATGCGCAAAAAACGCACCGGGGGCTCCCAGATCTACGAAGCTTGTCACCCGAATAAGCGCCCTGCTTTCATCCGGCTCCGGGTCCAAGCTTCTGTTTTCCCGGATCCCCCGGACCCAGTGCTTCTTAATCTACTATTTGGTGTAGCTGGAACTACTGTCTATTTTTCACTTTTCCAACATTGGTATCCCGCAGAAAAGCATTAGCTGACCGGCAGGCTTACTAATTTCTTTCGACAATTTTGAATCAAGGAAAATTCTTCGTCCCCCCCGGCTTTTCTGCTCTATGCTCTGTTTCAACGCTCACAACCAAACGGGTTTACCGAAAAAGATTCGTCTGAATGCGGCTGGCTGGGGCTGGATGAAAGGCAACCCCTGCCGGCCGGCCCTGTGGAATGCCACAACGTGGCCCCGGCAGGCCGGGATTCCACGGGGCAGCCGCTTGAGTTTATCTTTTTCGCGACTTTTTTGCCGCCCAGCTTTGCTGGCCCCGCACTACTATAGGAATTAATTCACACAAAAAGGATGCCTTCGGCGAAGTTCAGGTACAGGCTGTACGATCCCGTTAAGCTATTATCTTAAACAAGATGCACGCTACATATAAGATTACGAGCTTGTCGGGATCCCGCATGAAACTGCGGGATGACTAATAAACCTAAACAGGGTTACTATCTTGTAGTTATGATACTAATTTCTTTAACTGAAGACTTATGGCATGGTTTCGCTTCGAGATATCAAACGAAAGCAGAAATACAGCAACACAGTCATCCTGCACTACGATGCAGGATCTCATTATGCTTATAAATCGAGAAACAGGGATATTCTGGTTTTGGGCAACGAACCAGTCAGAATTCCTTATCTCAATCACACAAGGCTTGCTCACCGAAGTTTTAACGTAGGCGATGCTTTCCTACCGAAGTTTCAAAGCAGATGGGCTTACGCTCGTGTCAATACAAAGCAGCACTTCATATAAGGCATCCCCAAGCTCTTGTCAGGGAATGCGTTAAAACAGGAGGGCTTGCCACATAAAAACCTTTCATGGTTACTCATTTCGAAAATGCATTTCCCTGTTTGGGCTCCCGCAGAGAAGCCAAAACCAATCCACCCAAAAGCGTAGAAAACCCTAAAACGGTAGGCTGGGACCATTGCGAAGTGAGAACTGTAATACCAGCAACACTGAAAAGCAGCCAGGGCAGGATTGTTCCACTTTTTATTTTTTTCAGGGACCCCCACCCTATCTGTACAACAAAGGCCAGGCGCGACAGGATGACAATGGATCCCAAAAGCAACCCCATCTCCCCGATAAGGCGCCCCCATTCGCCCTCGGAAATCATAAAGCCCCGGCTTCCCGTCAATAGCTTGGCGCCAGCCTGGGTCCCCATGCCTAAGCCGTAACCAAAAAATGGGATATGAGATGAGTGGACAAAAGGCCTGACTAAACCGCCCAGAAAACGATGAATCAACGTTCCCTGCACAGCCCCTCCTTCACTTGCACTTGCTGATGTAAATCGCACCGTGAATACATGTAACGCTTTTTGGACATAGTACGTATTTGAAAGCAGGATAAATAACACCCCAATCCCGGCCGCGGCCAGTAAAAACCGCCCCAGGTACTTGGGTTTTCGAGCCAGGATGCCCAATGCAAAAAGAACGGTTATGGCCGCATGATAAAAGAGGCCCCGGCTGACCGATAAAGGTACCGCAGCGATAAGTGCACCGGTCGCTGCCCATAACAAAACCCGGTTAATCCGGCCGGGCGACAGCCAAAAATAAAACACAAAAGGAGCACATAAACTCCAGAACAGGGCATTTCCATTATTGAAAGAAAAGGTTCCCGAGGGCCTACCGTAGCCTAATACGCCAGGGAAACTGGCCGTGCCGGTACCCCCTATCCCCCGGCTTATCCATGCCGAATCCGGTGTAAAAAATTGCCAAAGTACTATCAATAGCATGGGTAGCGAAATATACAAAACGATTTCGCCTAACTTTATGATATCCTCGCGTGTGAATACCTTTCCAATCACAAACATCAAGGGAAAGAAAATCCACAGAATACGCAGGCCGTAGGCCGCTACCAGCACGTGGTGATGCCCCACCAGGATGCTGGCTACAAAAGAGATGGCACCGGTTGCCCAAATGGTAAATATATAACCATTTACCTTCACCACGCCCTTCTGAAACGCCCGGTACAACAGCCAGATGGCCACGGGGCTGTTGATCACCAGCAGAGGCGTGGCCAGCTGCGGCAGCACCCACTTGCGCAAGGCGCCGTCGAAGATCAACAGGAAAAAGAACAGCCAGATCCCGGCCTTGAGCGGCTCCAGCGCCTGCCAGTAGGCCCATATATTAGACGGAGCATAGGATTTGCTTTTGGTGTAAACAGCCATTTCGTATTTGTACCCTTAAAAAAAGCCTGATTTGTTAATATTTTCAAGCTAAGTTAATCAATTGTTATTGTTTTTTAAAGAGATACGATAAATAAATTTCATCTGCCTGGCGCGAGTTTGTAACTCGTGCCAGCTACGGGTTTCCACACACCTTTCTACAGGTCTTTTTTACTTTCTTTTATATTTTTTAAGAAATTGTTCCGGTTGTTAGTCATGTTGTAAACCTGACTTTCTAAAGCTTTAACTAACTTATTTATTACCACTTTTGGTCAGCCAAAAGTGGCGCAAAAGTTTGCTGGTCTTCATGGGTCATGGTTAATGGGAAAAGATTGTTATTATACTTTATATTCTTGATGTTCATTTTTTGAATGCGCAAAATTCAGACTGTATTCAGGATTCATTCACACAAGAAGAATGAGCAAAATACCTTCATCCTCCCGTTATCCAGCACTCGATGCAGGATCTCATTAAGCTTGTAAATCGAGAAACAGGGATATACTGATTTTTAAGAGATGACCCTATCGAGATTCCGCATCTCAACTACACAAGGCTTGCTCACCGAAGTTTTAACGTAGGCGATGCTTGCCTACCGAAGTTTTAACGCAGGCGAGCTTCGTTGAGTATGCAGGGTGCGGAATGACTATCTCTTTTTTTATGAATTTTCCCGGACTTTTACTGGCGCAAGCCTTCCCACCCAAAGTTTTAACGTAGGCGGTCGGACGCTTGCGCCAGCCCGGGGGAATTCAATACCGGGGCGAAATGCAGAAAAGCATCAGCTGGCCAGCAGGCTCCCTAATTTCTTACGACAATTTTGAAATAAGGAAAAATCTTCGTCTTACCTGGCTTTTCTGCCCTATGCTCTTTATCAACGATCATAACCGAGCGTTTTTAAACCGAAAAAGATATGTCTGAAAGCGGCTGGCTGGGGCCGGTTGAAAGATCGTGACCTCGGACAGCCGCTTGAGTTTATCTTTTTCTGCGCTTTTTTGCCGCCCAGCTTTGCTGGTCCCGTACTACCGTCGGGATTTTGCGCAAACAAAAAAGGGGCGTACCCATTCATTTTAAAAAGCGGGTTTCTCTAATAAGCAAAAAAAAATATACCTGGAACTTATGATGTACTACACTCCATTACCTTCTCAACCTGTCCGCGCTTATGCAGCCTTCCGGATCATTCGTTGCATCGCCCCTATTTAATCCATTTAGTTATTACCGAATTTTAGATAATTATTCATTTAACAATAGAAATCAATTTTAAATCAGCTGACTTATTCATTATTCAAATACTCAATTAAATCATTTGAAATTTTATCTCCATATTTCTCCCATGTATATTTTTGAGAAACCTTTTGAGCTTTTCTTCCCATTTTAGGAATTCTATCTCTATTCTCTGAAAACCAAACCAGTTTTTCTGCTATGGCCTCCGGCGACCTTATTGGAATCAAAAACCCCGTTTCCCTTTCGGCTACTAAATCAGCTCCCCCGGTGTTCGGTGTAATGATAATAGGCAATCCCTGGCTCATTGCCTCCTGCATTACCAAAGCCCTGCCTTCCACAATGGATGGCAAGCAAAAAACATCGCAACTTCGCATTAACTTTAATACTTCAGCATGAGGACGTGTCTCTTTATGTATAAATTTAGGATATTCTTCGCGATAGAACTCCATAGGAGCAAGGGGGGAACCTAAAATAATGAGTTCAATGTTTTGGTCGGTTAGCTGGTGCATCGCTTCAAAAAGGTCGGCCAATCCTTTGCGTTGTCCCATAGAACCAACAAACAGTACACGTAGCGGCCTTTCTTTTTCAATATCAAAATTTATAATATTTGCTTGAGTTTGGGGTGAGCCAAAAGGAGATATTATTTTTCTCTTTTTTTTTGCCCATGCAGGCAATGAGTCCATTACAAATGAGCCGGGCCCAATAATTACATCCGCCAATCTTAATTCTTCTTCTTTCCGATTAAGTTTTTCTGTACTATCTTGAATCCCACCCAAAGTTTGGGTCCATGCGGGCAACCGTTCTTTTTCTTCTGTTATTAATTGATGCTTCGTTTCCCAATATGCAATCGGTAAATCATAAATACATTTAATCCCCTTTGACTTTGCTTTTCTAAACGTTTTTAATGCTCCATCTTCATAAGCATATACAGCGGACAAATCTGATGAGGGAATTCGAGATAAATCATTCGCTACATAACTGTCCAATGACCGATAAACCTGGTCGATACTAAATATTCCTGATTCATGTTCAGTTAATTTCTTTAATCCCATTTTAGTTGCGAATAATCTTCCAAGTTCTCTCAAGGGGTACTGTTTGGTAAGGGAGGAAAGATCCCGGTTAAATTTTCGCCGGTGAAAATCTGAAAGAAATGGGAATTCGCCTAATTGATACCATAAATTCCCGGGAAAGGCAGCAAATGAAGTATAGAATCGATATAATAAATTTTTAGCTAAAAAGCTATTTGCTACTGCTCTAACATTGGCATTGCCAGTGGGATGGGTGAAAATAATATTTGGATGGGATGGTTTAGTCACGAATAAAAAGGATAAATTTGGTTATCTGTTTGTATTTGCAAGCGGTTCTTATGCCATGTTTCGCCGAAGGATAATGATCTTATTTAAGTTTATTGGTCATTCCACTTTTCCGCTATGAAATCGTTCTTAAAACTGGATCACTGCATTTTCTGAATTCACGAGTTAAATGAGATCCTGCGTCGGAGCGCAGGATGACTATATCGTTTGTATTTATTGTTTATATTTAATCTATATATCATTCCATAAATCATGCAAATCCGGATTGATCTTTTGTATAAGCTCCAGCTTCCAGGCCCTGTTCCAATTTTTAATCTGCTTCTCTCGTTCAATGGCTTCCACTATGGTTTCATACTCCTCAACATACATGAGATACCGGCACCGGTACTTCGTTGTAAATTCGGAGCCTTTACCTTGTCGGTGCTGGGCAATTCGATCTTTCAGGTTTGATGTCACGCCGATATATAATACCGTCCGAGTTTTGTTTGACATGACGTATACGTAGCCCTTTTTCATTTTGAATATGAAATTTAGGTTTACACCTATAAATATTAATACTTAGTCATTCCACAGCACCATGCGGAATCTCATAAGGGCATATTCCTCGAAATAAGCATCTCGCTATTTCTGGGTTCAAGATCCTAATGAGATCCTGCGTCGGAGCGCAGGATGACTATGTCGCTATGGTCCCAGTTAGTCATTCCGCAATTTGCCTGCTCAACGAATCCGCTGACCGGCAGAGTAGTTGAGACGCGGAATCTCATAAGGGTCATATCTTCGAAATAAGCTTTTCGCTATTTCTGGGGTTATGAGCTTAATAAGACCCTGCATCGTAGTGCAGGATGACTATGTCGCTTGTATTTCTGTTTTCGTTTGATATCCCATGAAAAAACCCATGCCGTAGTCTTCTGTTTAAGAAATTTGTATCATAACCACAGGATGTTAACACTGTTTAAGTTTATTAGTCATCCCGCAGTTTCATGCGGGATCTCGACAAGTTTGAATCTTATAGGTAGTGTGTATCTTGTTTAAGATCATAGCTTAACGAGATCCTGCGTCGTGGCGCAGGATGACTGTGTTACTTTGGTCTTCGTAAGTCATCCCGAAAAGGTTGTTGTTCATAGTATCAAGCGTTGTACGTTTTTTGTATAACCTCAAAATATCGTTCTGCTATAACTTCCGGTCTGTGTCTGCGTAAATGCTCTTCGGCATTGCTCCGAAGCTCATTTTCTAACTGCGGATGTTCCAATATCTCTTTTACGGACTTATATAATGAATGCAGGTTATTTCTTTCAAAGATGACTCCAGCATCTCCAACGGCTTCCTGAAGTCCTCCTCCATTAGATACAAAAGGTAAACAACCACAAGCCATACCCTCTAAAGCGACAATTCCAAAAGGTTCTTCCCATCGTGAAGGAACCAATAGATACTTATGCTTATTTAATTCTCTGCTTAATTCTTCTCCTTTTAAATAACCGGTTAAATTTATATAATCACTTAAACCATATACATTTACCATCTCTTTTATCTTATCTTTTTCCGGGCCATCGCCTATAATTGTTAAGGTTAAATTATGAGAGTCAGAACCTTTTTCTTCAGCGGAGCGAAACAAATTAATCAGTTCTACTGCCATATCTGCACCTTTATCTGAGACCAACCGACCCAAAAAAACAAAATCTCTTGTCTTTGGAACCTCTGGTAAACGCTGAAAAAGATCAGCTTCGTACGAATTTGGAATTATTTGCGCATTCGCAAACGTTTTTTCTTTAATTGCCCGACTTATAGCAATAACTGAATCGGCCGCATTTAACCATTTCTTTTTTAAATTATCCTGCCAGCTGATAGTTTTATCTCTTCTTTGAAGCCACGTTTGAATTGCAATTATATTTGGTTTTTGAAAAATAAATTGCGGCCACGATAGTCGGAGAGCAGGATTGTTTTCAAAAACTACATCTGCCCAATAATGCTCTTTAAATAGAGTAAATAAATCAGGATTTCTGATTACCTTAAAAGAAAAATCTCTATTATTTTTCTTCTCAGTCCAAGTAAGAAGATGAACCTCAATATTCAACTTGCTAAAATAATTTACTAATAACTCGGAAATAGTTTCTATCCCACCTATATCCGGATAAAATTTATGTGAAATGAATAATAAGCGCATAAATGTTTAGGCTTTTTTAATACTTCAATATGCACAATGGAAACATACCAACCACTGTTGGCCATCCGATCTCCACTCATTAATAGCATCTGAATCAATTTCTTTCGGAAGAAATCGATTCTTGTTTGATTCCGATTCCATATCATATACATAACTATTATGAGTTAATTTAAATCTGTCTTGTAATTTTTCAAGCACTTCTTGACTACCTCCTGGATGAATTTCAATAATAAGATCACTATCCCTTAGGTGTTTTATTACATCTTGATTAAATAATTCACTCTCATACCCCTCACAATCACTGAATATAAGACCAGAACCTTTTACAATTTTTTTTAAAATAGATGGAGTGCAGACTGAATAAACATTTAAATTATTCGACCCATTTAAAGCCGCCATTTTTTTCACCTGCTCACGCGCCCAGGGATCAGTATCAAAAGCATAAACTGGTGACTCGTTAAATAAGTTGGCTAAACCCACAGCGTAATAACCGAATGAACTCCCAATATCTACTACAACCTCGTATTTTTTATCTTTAAGTGAATTAATCACCTCATGTAGCGTAGATTCATATGAACCAAATAGAAATGGCCCTATATGTCGATGTTCCATAGCCTTTGGAAGCATTAAACCTTCAAAAGGTCCTGCTTTCACTTTTCTACCATAATTTTCAGTCAAATACTGAGATAAATCAGATAAGCCCTCTCTCCTTTCAACTTTCTGGGCTACTTGTCGGCTCCGGATAGCAAAAAATTCGCCGAAATAAGTAGGAGAAATTTTAAATAATGTTTTTTTAACTAACTCTTTAAATTTCATTCTCTCAAATCTTAATCGAACATTAATAATTTAATAAAACAATACCCAGCTTTTGAAGAGGAAGCTTCTTTTTTATACCCGTCTTTAACTTTTTTACTTATTCTATGTAAGTTATATTTTAAAGAAAATTCACATGTTTGCTCTAAAAACACAAAATGTTTTCCCTTACTTAAAAGCTTAGAGCCACATTCCTCTGACCTAACTCCAACAACCAAACCATGCGCTGCATAGGCAGCAAATACACCTGATTTCGTCAAACAATGCAACGGCATACGCAATAAGCCCACTTTCCCGTTTTTTAAATATTCACTTACCACCGAAGCCGGTTGGATACCTACCGGCTCAACGGGCAGGCCTCCTATTTGAGGGAGTGATTTATCCGTACCTCCAATATCAATAATTTTCTTAATTCCTGCCTTCTTCAAAAATGAATCTATCGATGAATCCCATTCTGAATATAGCCGCTGTTTCATACTCTTACCCCCAAAAACCACCGCATACGGCTCCCGCTCCTCAAACGGGGGCACGCTTTCGGGCTCCCCTACATTTGAAAATACCGGCTGCACTTGTAACGGTTTATCTTCGCGGATATATTTTTCAAGCCAGTTGGCGGAAAATTCACGATTTGTAACGACTGCATTACTTAACCGTGCCAGCCGGGCGGCCACATAACGTTGTGCTGGCGACATCCAGAATGCACTCGACCATGGCTTGCCGGTGGCATATAGCTCATGAAACATCGTCACCAGCGGAATGCCATTTTTCCCACAAACTTTTTGCAAGCCACGCAACAACCACAGGGGCGCCCCGCGTTTTGCGTAGCCGTAGCCGGAATATTCGAGCAGAACCACCACTTTGTTCTCAGCTTGCCCGGCCAGTTTGCTTATTGTATTAGCCAAAGCATCCGTCGAACATTGGCCCGCCAAGTCCTTGGCCGGGAATTTAATGTCAATCTCTTTTTCCACTTTCCAGCCGGTCCGGATTAATACCGGCTGGAACGCTCCATCAGATACTTCCACCAGCCGCCGGGTTAAGATGGTCGTGTAATCGGCGATACCACCAATGGTGGGCGGAAGTTCGGGGGTTATGTGGATGAGGCGGATTTGTTGCATTACTTAAATTGCTCTTCGAAATGCTCTTCCGCAAAATCATATAACTCCAAATCCAAAGAATTTGATTGTTTAAGTTGTTGAACAACTTCATCAGACAATCTATGAACTGATGGCCGTTGGGGCGTCTTTTTGTAATCTTGCTTAGGCATATTTAGCTCAAAATGAAATTTCATCGCGAAAAGCTCCAAAGAATCTTTAAAACACTCTTTTAAGCCATACGCCTCATAGTTATTTATCAAATTACACTTGGCTATCTTTAAGAAAATTCTACCAAATTGATTATTCAGATTTATATAACGTCCTACTTGAGTTCCTGCTATTCCAGCAATCATCCTCGTCTGCATATTTTGATATTTTGTTTTTTCATAAAATTCAATCATGGAATGTGATTCAACATCCTTAAAATTTGGATGCGTATAATTTGGGCTTTCCGAGCTTCGCATAATGAAATAATAATACGATACAGCTCGATCGATAGGCTCACGTAGCATTACGTAATATTCTGGATTCTGAACCCTATACAATTTATGTATGCCATAGGGATAATGGCCTGCAGGATCTTAAACCCATTAGAATTCGTAAGAGCAGCTCGCATTCCTGAATATAAATGCTTTCGAGTTTTGGGAATATTTTTGTCAAATACGGATTTTCGAATAGAAGTACCCGCCGTTTTGGGGATATGAGTAAAAAAAATTGTGCTCATTGTGTTATTAATTTTTTGACCAATCTGAAGGGATATGATAATATTTCTGTGCCATAGGGGCTGATTGCTGCATCCAATAAAGTATTAATCTTTTGTTTTCGGTCTGGTCTAAACGATTTATTTAAATCAAAAATCTTTTTATACAGTTTAGTAAAGCTACTCAAATTATAACCTGCCATCATATGCGCCCATTTCCACAAACCCTCTGCAGCTGCTATTTTTCTTTCCGGTGTTAGTTGGCTTGTTACTTCTAATACTTTTAACATTTCACAAAAAAGGTCGGCATGAATTTTAATCGTATCGTACTTTTTCCCCGCGCTAGTACTTACTCGTAATCCCTCGTGATGTCGCATATATCCACTAATAAAGTTTGCTATAACATACCGTGGTTCTTTTAAAATTACTGCTCGTAAAATATCGATGTCTTGGCGTGCTTGTAGATTTTGATTCCAGTCTATATTATTACGAATCAAAAAATTACGTTTATAGGTGATAGTCATCGTATATGTAACCAACTGGTCACGGAAGAAAGCAATTATCAAATCGCCTTCCCAATCGTTTGTACTCGTTCTTATGTTATTCCCGTTCGTACCTGCATGCTTACAATTACCCAATAACAAGTTGAGCTTTTTACTTTCCAGGAGCTCGAATTCCTTCATCAAGGCTCCGGCCTGTAACCAATCGTCGTCATCCAAAAATTTGATGTACGTCCCCTTTGCTTCTTTAAGTCCACGGTTACGTGCCACCTGCGGTCCCTGGTGCTCTTGAAAAAATGGACGAATTCAATCATCACTAAGTTCTTTTAGATATTCTCTTGTTCCATCTGTACTGCCATCATCAATAACTATCACTTCAATATTGATATCCTCATTACCATCAAAACAACTGGAAATTGCTTTTTTTAAATATTCTTTACGATTGTAGGTAGGAATAACTACTGAAACGTCGGGTGGCATTATTGTATTAATTCTTTTTGCTCGAGTACCTATAAATATTTTTCCAATAAACATCATTTTGGGTTAGGGGCACTCCCAAATAGTTAAGCAATCCGTTAGGCAAAAGTTTTGTATTATTTTTAACATTTGCCCAATTGTTATGAAACATTGCCTGTGAATGCTCTAAAGATATACTTTTTTATCAATTTCTGGATCTACTACTACTTTAGTTTTTTTCTCGTAAGCTTGCCATTCTAAACCAAAGATCATCAGTTGTGGGTGCTAATTTTAAAAAAGCCGTATCAGTTAGAAAATCTAAGTCTAATAATTTCGTTCTATAGCCTACCCCGCCAACTCCGGTTGGTAATAAATTCATGGCTTTCTTTTTATTTTTTACTAAATGCCAATTATTATAATTTTGCCATTCACCAAAAAAATTTTTCTTCATTTTCCTGGCTCTTGCACAGATAATTGATTCTGGAGCTTCCCTTGATAATTCAACCAATTCTCTTAACCAATTCGATTGATATAATATGTCGTCATCAGCGGTAATGATCAGATCATCATCCTCAGCATATTTAAGAGCTGGCAAAAGCTTTGTATATGGGCCTAAATCCTCAACCAAATTTATATTAATATTATTTTTATTTAACCATTGAGGAATTCGTCCAGACTCCGAAAAAGACTTTTTTGAGATATTTGCTAAGAATAAATCAGGTTCAATTGATTGAGAGAGCAGAGATTGAATCCCATAATAAAAAATATGTCTCCTTTCAAAAGTAGTTGTACAACTTAGTATTACTTTCATTGTAAAATTTTATCTCTGATCAAATGCCAGTTAGCTATTGAAGAGGTAAATATTCATACTCTTTAAGCAAATCATTAATTATTGGTTTTATTTTCACTTTCTCTTCTTTACTTAACAATCGCCTTCCTTTACCCACAAAATCATTTGTAATAGGTTTAAGGGCATTTTTATAATGTTCATGCTTTTTCAAATCATCTGTAACAGAACTTTGTTCAACCTTCAGAATATTATCCGGCAGAGAAATACTGAGATAATTACAAACCTCTTCAGTAACAATTTGTGGATTCTGAACTAGATTCTCATAGCGGATTTGCAAAAATTTATCTGGATACTTCTCAATGAAATTATTCGCTGTTGTTACAGATTTATACCATCTTTGAGCTGGCTTGATGACATCATCACCGTAATGTCCTTGTTTTTTCCAAGAATGAACCACATCAACGCCGTCTCTAAGTAGATGAATAAATTTAGCATCAGGAAATATGTCAATTAAGTATGGCAGGAGATTTACATTTAAAGGCGTTTTATCCCCCCAGCGTGTACACTGAATATCTTTAAGTTTGGAATGGTAACGATATAAACTATCTAAAAGCCAGTAGATACTTTGGTCCTTCTTTGGACATTTTTTGGCAATTCTTATAAACTGTTCTGGAATTTCTTTAAACCAACCCTGTGTGCTTTCGAAGTGGGCTATTGCTGCAATATCAACTGAGGTATCCCAATCTTCAAGCATTCGATATTTTTCAAATCGCCAACATAAATCGTGGAGTGCCCAATTTTCAGGAGGAATATGTATACCTTCGACTGACGTTAGAACCCTTCGTAGCAAAGTAGTACCACAGCGACCGGAACCGATGATGAAGAAAGGCGACTCTTTCTCATTTAAGTGCCAGGGAATTCCTTTTTTTAAAAATGCGTTGTGCATTATCCACAGTCGTGATTTTATTGAATTCATACCCTTTTAAAGTTCCAAACTTTGCATTTCCACCATTTCCCGAAAACGCGATTCCTGCTGCATAGACAGCGCTTGGTAGCTGCCGCTTTCCAAGAGCCGCCCGTCATCCAGCACAAACACCCGGTCCACGTTTTTGATGGTGGAGAGCCGGTGCGCAATAATTACGACGGTAATTTCCCCTCTCAGGGCATCGATTCTTTCCTGGATGTACCGCTCCGATTCGGTGTCGAGGGCACTGGTGGCTTCGTCCAGGATTAATAAATTCGGCCGTTTGAACAGCTCGCGGGCGATAAACAGCCGCTGGCGCTGCCCGCCGGAAAGACGCACGCCGCGGTCGCCCACCCGTGTTTGGTAGCCGCCGGGCAGGTCCATGATAAAATTATGGGCATACGCCTTTTTCGCCGCATCCCGCACCTGCCCACGGAACGTTTTGTCTTTGGCGTAGTCGCCGGTCCACAGGGAGATGTTGTTAGCCACCGTATCGTCGAACACCACCGTCTCCTGCGAAACGTAGCCAATCTGCCGCCGCCACGAACGCAGCTCTACTTCGCGGCTGTCGGTACCGTCAATAAGTATGCGTCCCTTTTGCGGCTTCAGCAGCAGGTTCAGGGTATCCACGAGCGTGGATTTCCCCGCCCCCGATTCGCCCACGAAAGCCACCGTGGACCGGGCTGGTATCGTCAAATCAATATTTTTGATCGCCGCATCTTCCTTTTCATCATAGAAAAAAGAAACGTTTTCGTATTCAATCTGCCCACTCAGCTTTTGTAGCTGTTTATGCCCGTTCGTTTCCTGGCTTTGCCGGACCGCCTCAAACTCCCGGTGCACCATTTCCACCGCCCCGATGCGGTCCATCGTCCGCTGTATCCCTATCTGGAAACTCATCAGGGTGTGCATGCCCCGGTTAAATAATAAAATAGCCACAAAGATCGGGGCCAGCGGCTGGTTCATCACGGTAAGCTGCACGGCTATTATCGCCACAATAAACATCACGGAGATGGGTTCCTTCAACGAAAGCGTAAACGCCCGGGCGATGCGCTGCCAGCGGATATATCGCGTGAGCCGGCGGATGCTTTCATTAACGCCCTGCTCCATCTTTTGGGTCTGCCCCGTTGAGATAATGTATTTTAACGCCTGCAGGCCCTGTACCAGTTGTTTGTTCAGCTCGCTGCGTTCGGACGAAACGTTCCGCGAAAGTTTCCGAACGTAGCTGTTCAGCATGCGAAACAGGCCCATCACCACCAGCCCCACGCCAAGCGCCATCGCGGCAAATTTCCAGGCGATAACAAAGGCAATCAGAAAATAGCCGGCCGTGGTCACCGATTGTGTAAGAAAACCGGTGAAGTTGTTAAACGACTGGAAGAACTGGTTCACCTGCTGGGTGATCACATTTATAAAGTGACCGGTATTTTTATCCAGGTAGTGCCGGTAATCCATGGTGCTGTACAGGCCATACAGGCGCGACTTTAAATCGCGCAATAGCCCGGCCTGCAAAATGCCCTTGTATCCGCTGTACGCAAAATTCAGCAATCCCTTGAGGATAAAGACGCTCCCGATAAATACCAGTATCCACAGGATGGAATGGTTGATGCCCATCCGGGCCAGCAGCTCATCGAGCAGCCGTTCGGTCGTGCTGCCGGGCGCGCCGGGCGTCTGCCCCGCCGTCCGTAATAAAGGCAGCAGCAGGGTGATACCGAAGCCTTCAGCAACGGCCGATGCAATAGCAAGGGCAAAGACGATGTATAAACGCCGCCCGATGTATTGCCGGTAGATTTTTAAATAATTGAAGAAGTCTTTAAAAGACAAAAGTTACGATGATTTGGTTGTATCAGGCAGAGGTTATAAAAGTATTTATACAATGCTGCTGGATTATTCAAAACAACCCGTAAGCATCTGATAATTTTAACCTCTTCCTTATTCCCCGAAATTGAACATTTTGCTCGTTGTACCCCAACTGTTCTTGATTAAATAAGCTGAAGCTGATGTTCTGTCATTAAATTAACCATCCTTCAAATTAACTGCAACCGTATGATATTAATTTATTTTTATTTCGTTTCTGTTTTTGCAAGCATAATGAGTGGTATTAACTGATCATTGGATTTCAGGGATCGGTTTGTTGTTATTGTGTCAACTTTTTTACAGTATTGACGAACTGCATAGTCGCCTTTTGGAGTTCGCACGCCGGCAACAGTTTGGGACTGCGGGATGACCAATAGGAGTTTAAATGAAATTGTCATCCTGCGCCCCGACGCAGGATCTCATTAAGACTAAAATCCCGGAAATAGTGGAATTCCTATTTCGAAGATATAAACTTAACGAGATTCCGCATCTCAACTACACAAAGCTTGCTCACCGAAGTTTTAACGTAGGTGGAGTTTCGTTGAGTAGGCAAAGTGCGGAATGACTAATAGGGGTTTAAATGAAATTGTCATCCTGCGCCCCGACGCAGGATCTCGTTAAGACTAAAATCCCGGAAATAGCGGAATTCCTATTTCGAAGATATAAACTTAGCGAGATTCCGCATCTCAACTACACAAAGCTTGCTCACCGAAGTTTTAACGTAGGCGATACTTGCTCACCGAAGTTTGAACATAGGTGGAGTTTCATTGAGCAGGCAAAGTGCGGAATGACTAATAGGGGTTTAAATGAAATTGTCATCCTGCGCCCCGACGCAGGATCTCATTAAGATTAAATCCCGGAAATAGTGGAATTCCTATTTCGAAGATATAAGCTTAGCGAGATTCCGTATCTCAACTACTCCACAAGTAAGCGGATTCGTTGAGCAGGCAAAGTGCGGAATGATTATTTTTTTAATGTGGTTTACTGTCCATTTTTTCAATGCGGAAAAAATAGACGAAAAAACGCACCGGGGGCTCCCAGATGGAATATGCCTTTCAGCGATAGCAATTAGTTGCTTTCATCCGATCAAGATTCAATCTCCAGCTTTCCCGGATCCCCCGGACCCCGATACTCTCTTTCAGTGATATATGCTTTGTTATTCTGATCACGCGCTTCCGGCCTTCGAAAGGTGATTTCCCTGGTTGGACTGCGGAATGACTATGTCATTTATAAGGAAGTTTTCTTGTTCATTTTGGCTTGATCCAAAATGAACCAAAAAATCAAGGCTGAGAATTCCCGGGCGGCACTCGGGCTCATCCTGCTGCACAATTTCAATGGTCCTTGTTCTTGGATTGCTGGTTCAGGATGCACGGCCGGTGTGAAATTGTGCGGTCGCAGGACTCTGTCCTTCGCTTTTTCCCGCCCGTGAATTCAAGGCCGGGTTATATGGCAAAATATTTAACCTGCCGGCGCGAGTTTGTAACTCGTGCCAACTATTTAATTAACCCGTTGTCTTCTTCCCGCTCGTTTCACCATCCGGAGCCTTCATAACTCTAAGGCCGGACCACGTGTAAGACATTACTATATCCGACCTTTGAAAGGTGAGCCCCCCTATTTTCGGGCCGGGCCCCAAATCTACAAACTTTGCATATCAACCATCTCCCTGAAACGGGATTCTTTCTGCATCGTCAAAGCCTGGTAAGTACCGCTTTCAACCAGTCGGCCCTCATCCAATACAAAGACCTGATCAACGTTTTTAATCGTGGAAAGGCGATGCGCGATAATTACCACCGTTATTTCTCCTTTCAGAGCATCGATACTGTTCTGGATGTATCGTTCCGATTCCGTATCAAGAGCGCTGGTAGCCTCATCTAAAATAAGCAGGTTCGGTTGCTTGAACAGCTCACGGGCAATAAACAGGCGCTGTCGCTGTCCGCCGGAAAGACGAACACCGCGGTCCCCTACCCGCGTTTCGTAGCCGTCGGGCAGGTCCATAATAAAATCGTGAGCATAGGCTTTTTGTGCTGCATCTTTTATTGCCTCGGATAGTTCATCATCCTCTGAATTATCCCCCACCCAGAGCGAAATGTTGTTGGCTACGGTATCATCAAAGACGACCGTCTCCTGGGAGACGTAACCAATCTTATTTCGCCAGGAATAAATATCAATCTTGCTACTATCAACACCATCAATCAAAATTCGTCCCTTTTGGGGTTTAAGCAACAAATTCAGGGTATCAACCAGTGTAGACTTACCCGCTCCTGATTCGCCTACAATAGCTATCGTCGATTGAGCGGGAATCGTCATATTAATATTATACAAAGCGGGTTTTTCATCCTCATCATAGAAAAAGGATACGTTTTGATAATCAATTCCCTCCTGCAGGGTGTTTGCTTTCTGCTCCCCTGTCATTTCCTGATTATTTTGCACCTCCTTAAATTCGCGGTCAACCATTTCTACGGCCCCGATTTGATCCATCGTATGCTGCAGCGACATTTGTATTGACATCATTGCCTGCATGCCACGGTTAAAGAGCAAAATAGCTACAAATATAGGCGCCAGCGGCTGGTTCATCACTGCCACCTGCACAGCGATGATCGCCACGATGAACATCACGGATATCGGTTCTTTCAATGAACCCGTAAAGGCCCTGGCAATACGCTGCCAGCGAATATGTCCTGTAAGCCGGTTTATACTGCCATCAACGCTCTTCTGAATTTTGGAGGTTTGGCCGGTAGATATCACATATTTCAGGGCCTGCAGACCCTGTACAAGCAATTTGTTAAGCTGACTTGCCTCGGACGAAATTTTTCTGGAAAGATCACGTACATAGCTGTTCAAGAAGCGGAATATTAACATAACAATAACACCAACGACAAGAGCCATGGAAGCAAATTTCCAAGTAATGGCAAAAGCGATGGTAAAATAACTGACCGTCATAACCACCTGGGTTATAAAGCCATTGAAATGACTAAACGATTGAAAAAATTTATTTACCTGTTGCGTAAGGATATTTATGAAATGTCCCGTATTTTTTTCCAGATAATGACGGTAGTCGATATGGCTGTATAAATTAAAGAGGCGCGATTGAAGGTCACGCAAAAGATTGGCCTGCAACACTCCTTTGTATCCGCCTGCCATAAAATTTAACAGTCCTTTAAGAAGAAATACAGCACCTATAAATACAAGAATCCAGATCATGGAGTGTTGGATCCCCATCCAGGTTAACATATCGTTTAACATATGTTCCGCCGTACTGCTGGATTGTTGTCCTACCTGGCCCGTTGTGCGTAATAGCGGTAACAGCAGGGTAATGCCAAGACCCTCGGCAAAGGCTGAGGCAACAGTTAATGCAAATACGATATACAATCGCCGGCCTATATATCTCCGATAAATCCTCAGATATTGAATTAGATCTTTAAAAGACAAGGCTGTTTACCTTTATGAATTATATTTAGTCCTAAATTAAATAATCCAAGTAGTCTAAGCAATAGGCTGAATATTAAGATATTCTAAATATCTTTGTGAAAAATGCCTGCCCGCTTTGTAATATAAAAAGAATATCTTATGAAAAAGGGGGTTTATTTCTGCTTTGCAGAATGATTTATCGCATAAAATAACCTAAAGTCGATTGATTTTTGATCTAACCTTTATAATACCTTCAGCCATTAATTAATTGGGAGCTTTGCAGAACCCCCTAATTTGGAGATTTTACTCAACATAGGTAGGTTTGGTCGAGCATCGTCAATTTTTCACCTAAATATCGTATTGTTATGTCGGATAAGCGCCGTCAGCTGAGCATTTT
>Ga0209921_1000267_pt1 | contig 17944 bp, 12 predicted proteins | sample SalPonF2_C_D2_MG_FD_185730 | JGI IMG/M metagenome (GOLD analysis project Ga0209921, IMG submission 185730) | Salt pond soil microbial communities from South San Francisco under conditions of wetland restoration - Salt Pond MetaG SF2_C_D2_MG... ...
CCGGCACCCAACTCCCAACCCGGTCGCCAAGGCGACCGCTAGCCGCGCCGTAAAACCCCCTCCGGGCGACAGCCCAACCCCGACCGTCAGCTGATTGTCAATACGCCTTGCTTTAGCCGCTTACTACCAGCGTGGGGTGGGTGTTTCTGATCGGGTAGATCTTACCCTGTCCATAACGTGGAGAGACCCGGGGCCACAAGGATAAAGCTAGACCATGTGGCCATGGGCGAATCGACTCGCGACTCTCAAAGATGCTGTTCGTCCGGATTTCCGCGCCTCATGTCTGAACAATGCAATTTCGTGTCCATTTTGTGATCGCCGTGCCGGGCTGAGTCTGGTTTACTGGCTTTCAGCATTCCTCGGTCGCCCACGTAGCACCCGAGGTCACGCCAAGCGACCGTTACGGAGCGCGACTGATGGCATTTCCAACCCGGGCCCGGTTTGTAGTCGTCGGAGCAGGGATTCACGGTTTGTCGACGGCCTGGCATCTTGCGCAGATGCTGGCGCGACAACGCCGAGGTGACGGCAGAGATGTCGTCGTCCTCGACAAGAGCGGGATTGCGGCCGGTGCCAGCGGCATCGCCTGCGGCGTTATCCGCAACAATTATTTCCAGCCTGCCATGCGCGAGCTCATGCAGCACAGCGTCCGCGTCTGGGAGTCCGACCCAGCAGCGTTCAGCTATCACCCGGTGGGTTACATGCAGATCAGCCATGAGGGCATGCGCGAGGACGTCGCCGGTATCCACGAGCAGCAGCGTGCCATCGGTTACGAGTCCGTGTTCATCGAGGGCGAAGGCGCGTCCCGACGCTACATGAAAGACATCTTCGAGGACTGGCGCGCCGCCGGCATCACATCGGTACTGCATGAAAAACAGGGTGGTTATGCCAACAACGCCGCTGCCATCTACGGGCTGGCGGGCAAGGCGGAGGCCGAGGGCGTACGCATCATGAGTGGCGTTACGGTTACGGGCTTTCGCAAAGATGCCTCCGGCGCCGTGACTGGCGTAGAAACCGACCGCGGCGCCCTCGAGTGTGAGCAGGTAGTGATCGGTGCCGGTCCCTGGGTCAAACATCTGTGGGACATGCTGGAGCTGCCCGCGACCGTCGCGATCAAGGGCCGTGACGGCGAGATGCACGATGGTGTTCCCACCTGGCGTTACTGGTGCCTGGAGGAGGGTGTGCTGCGCGTCGATCCGGGCCTGCAGAAGACAAATACCGGCGAAGTGCCGCCAGTCATCCACGTGGATACCGATGCGCCGCTGCACTCCGACGAGGATGGCTCGCTGATCACCGACCAACCGTGGGGCATTTACTACAAGCCGGACCTCAACTTCAACGGCATCCAGGGCGGGGCCATGCCTTACCCTGTGGAAAAAGACGTCGATGCCGTTCAGGTGGACCCCTACGGCCCCGAATCGCCGGAGTTTATCGTCGGTCCGGACTTCGCCCACATGTGGGTTTCGGCCCTCGCGTTCTGCCAGTCCCGCTTCTCCGGGCTGCTGGGCAAGTTCGGTCGCGAGCCCTCCGGCGGGCTGGGTTGCTTCACGCCCGACAGTTTTCCTGTATTCGACCGCTTCTGCGACAACGTCCACGTGATCGCGGATTCCAATCACGGCTACAAGATGATCGGAGTGGGCGGGCTGGTGGCCCGGGAGGTGCTGGGTGAGCCCCAGGCGCTGCTGGAACCGTTCCGTTTCGGCCGCTACGAGAAGGGCGAACTGCATCCGACCTCCAGCAGTCCGTTCCCGTGGAGCTGACAGCCCGGGGCCACGCTGTGTGCAACGTGACCGATGAATGCGTCAGGGTGCCGCACCGGCGTAGAGAGATCGCCCGCGCCGGGCTTTCGTACGGAGGGAACGCGTGATGCGTTACTCGGCGCTGCAACTGCTGCGTCAAGGTCTCAACGGCCACCGCGGATGGCCGCGGATGTGGCGAAACCCCGAGCCGAGGCGCTCCTACGACGTCGTGATCATCGGCGGCGGGGGCCATGGTCTCGCCGCCGCCTATTATCTGGCGAGCCAGCACGGCATTACCAATGTAGCCGTGGTGGAAAAGGGCTGGATCGGAGGCGGCAACGTCGGCCGCAACACCACGATCATCCGTTCCAACTACATGCTCGGTCCCAACATCCGCTTCTACGAACATTCGATGAAACTTTGGGAGGGGCTGGAGCAGGAGCTCAACTTCAACGTCATGGTGAGCCAGCGTGGCGTGCTGAACCTCTATCACTCCGACGGACAGCGTGACGCCTTTGCCCGCCGCGGCAACGCCATGCGCCTGGCCGGCGTGGACGCGGAGTTGCTGGATGCCAACGAGGTGCGCCGACTGGTGCCGCAGCTTGACTTCGAGAACGCGCGTTTTCCCATTCAAGGCGGCCTGCTGCAGCCCCGCGGGGGCACTGTCCGCCACGACGCGGTGGCCTGGGGCTATGCCCGCGCTGCAGATGCCTTGGGCGTGGACGTCATCCAGAACTGCGAGGTCACCGGGATTCTCACCGAGGGAAACCGCGTCGTCGGCGTGGAAACCAGCCGCGGCCGGATCCGCGCCGGCAAGGTGGGTTCGGCGGTGGCGGGCAACACCACTCGGATCGCCGACATGATCGGCCTCGCCCTACCCATCGAGTCCCATGTGCTGCAGGCCTTCGTGACCGAGGGCATTAAACCTCTCATCAATACCGTGGTCACCTTCGGTGCAGGGCACTTCTACATGAGCCAGTCCGACAAGGGTGGGCTGGTCTTCGGCGGCGACCTCGACGGCTACAATTCCTACGCCCAACGCGGCAACCTGCCCGCCATGGAGCACGTCATGGCCGGCGGTATGGCTATTCTCCCGGTCCTGGGACGGCTGAGGCTCCTGCGCCACTGGGGCGGGATCATGGACATGACCATGGACGGTAGCCCCGTCATCACCCGCACTCGTGTGGACGGCTTCTACCTCAACGGCGGCTGGTGCTACGGCGGGTTCAAGGCGACTCCCGCGTCCGGGTGGTGCTTCGCCCACACCATTGCCAACGACCGGGAGCATCCCCTGTGCGAGGCATTCAGCCTGGAGCGTTTTCGCACCGGGGGGTTACTCGACGAAAAGGGCGTCGGTCCCAATCCCTGGATCCAGTAGGAGAGGCCTCCATGCACCGAATCGACTGTCCGTGGTGCGGCGTCCGCGACGAGGCTGAATTCCAGTATGGCGGTGATGCCACTGTGGATCCCGCCCCCATTAGCACCGACGCGGATAACGCCTATCGGGCCGTCTACCTGCGCTGCAATCCGATGGGATGGCATCTGGAGTGGTGGCATCACGTGAGCGGCTGCCGGCGGTTCGTGAAGGTGCTTCGCCACACCGCCAGCCACGAGATTGCGGCCACCGGCTATCCCGGCGAGGAACTGGAGGTCCCCCAATGAGCCCAGCCCAGGACCTGCGCCTGCCGCGGGGCGGCGCGGTGGACCGCGACCGTCCCGTCACCGTGACCTTCGACGGCCGGGCGTATCGGGGCTACGAGGGCGATACCCTGGCCTCGCTGCTGCTCGCCAACGGCGTGCGGTTGCTGGGCCGGAGTTTCAAGTACCACCGTCCCCGCGGCGTGCTCACCGTCGGGTCCGAGGAGCCCAATGCCTTGGTGGAGCTGCGCCAGGGTGCCCGGCGCGAGCCCAACACCCGCGCCACCACCGTCGAAGTCTTCGATGGCCTGACGGCGGCCAGCCAGAATCGTTTTCCGTCCCTGAGGCGCGACCTTCTGGCCGCCAACCGGCTGGCGCAGCGTTATCTGATGGCTGGCTTCTACTACAAGACCTTCATGTGGCCCGCCGCATTCTGGGAAAAGGTCTACGAAAAGCACATCCGGCGAGCCGCCGGACTGGGGCGCGCCGCCGGTGAGGCGGACCCGGACCACTACGAGCACGGCCACGCCCATGCCGACGTCGTTATTGCCGGAGCAGGTCCGGCGGGGCTCATGGCAGCGCTCGCGGCGGGCCGCAGCGGGGCCCGGGTGATTCTGCTGGAAGAGCGCCCCTGGCTCGGCGGCCGCTTGTGTATGGACCAGGACCACCTGAACGGCAAGCCGGCAACACGATGGGTGGCGGACGCCGAGGTCGAGCTGGAGGGGAGACCCAACGTCCATATCTTGCGGCGCACCACGCTGACCGGCGTCTATGACCACACTGTGCTGTGCGCCCTGGAGCGTGTTGCCGATCATCTCCCGCAGCCGCCGCCCGGCACGCCCCGGCAGCGGCTCTGGACAGTGCGCGCAAAACGCGTGGTGCTGGCCGCCGGCGCTTTCGAACGGCCGCTGGTGTTCGACGATAACGACCTGCCCGGTGTCATGCTGGCTTCCGCCGTGCGCGGCTACCTTAATCGGTTCGCCGTTGCGCCGGGGCGCCGCTTCGTGGCGGCGACCAACAACGACGACGCCTACCGCACTGCCCTCGATCTCGCCGCCCGGGGACTCGACGTCGCGGCTGTTCTGGACGCTCGGGACGAGCCGGGCCCGGTCGCTGAGCGCGTCCGCGGTCAGGGTATTCGGGTGCTGACCGGCGTTTTGCTCGGACGAGGCCGCGGCGGTCATGGCCTCAGGGCGGTGGACATCGTGAACCACCGCGGCGCCGTGCTGGAGCGCATCGCCTGCGATTGCCTCGCGGTCTCCGGAGGCTATTCGCCTGACGTGAGCCTGATCAGCCAGACGGGGCTAAAGCCCGAATGGGATGAAGCCATCGCGGCTTTCGTGCCCGGCGAAGCACCGCCGGCCTACCGCTGTGCCGGCGCCTGCGCGGGCACCTTCGATCTGGATGACTGCTTGCAAGAGGGACTCGCCGCGGGCATGGAGGCCGCCCGGGGAAGTGGCTTCAGGATGAGAGGACGACCGGAGCCGCCGGCTGTTGAAAGCCGGCCGGCGGCCCCATTGCAGCCGGTCTGGCGCGTGCCCGGCAAAGGCAAAGCGTTCGTGGACTTCCAGAACGACGTCACCGTCGGCGATATTGAACTGGCCAACCGGGAGGGCTATCAGAGTGTCGAGCACCTGAAGCGCTACACGACGCTGGGCATGGCCACGGACCAGGGCAAAACCTCCAACATCAACGGTCTCGCCTTGCTCGCGCGTGAACAGCAACGACCGATACCCGAGGTGGGAACCACCCGGTTCCGCCCTCCGGCCGTCCCGGTGGCCATCGGTGCCTTCGCCGGTCACCGCCGCGGGCGGGACTTTGCGCCAATCCGCCGCACTGCCATGCACCGCTGGCACGAAGCCCACGGTGCCCGGTTCGTGGATGCCGGCCATTGGCTGCGCCCGAGCTGCTACCCACAGACTGGCGAGGACGTAGCCCTCGCCAGCCAGCGGGAGGCCGCGGCGGTGCGGCAGTCGGTGGGTATCTGCGACGTCTCAACGTTAGGCAAAATCGACGTCTACGGCACTGACGCCGGCGAGTTTCTCAGCCGCATCTATATCAACGGTTTTCGCAAGCTCCCCGTGGGTCGGGTGCGCTACGGCGCAATGCTGCGCCACGATGGTCATCTGCTCGACGACGGCACAACCTCACGGCTCGCCGAGGACCACTACTTCATGACCACCACCACGGCCAACGCCGGTCGAGTGTTGGCCCACCTCGAGTTTCATGCCCAAGTGGCGTGGCCGGAGCTGGACGTCGCGGTCTGCTCGGCCACTGAACAGTGGGCCACGATGGCGGTCGCCGGACCGAATAGCCGACGTACACTGCAGGCGGCACTGCCGCAAGCGAATCTGTCCGGCGAGTGGCTGCCGTTCATGGGCGCGCTGGAGTTCGACGGCGGCGGTTTCCCGGTGCGCGTGTTCCGCGTCAGTTTCTCCGGCGAGCTGGCTTACGAGGTCAGCGTGCCCCGGGGTTACGGACAGCCCATGTGGGAGCGCATTATGAAAGCCGGCGCGCCGCACGCTATCTCCCCCTACGGCACGGAGGCGCTGTCCGTGCTCCGCATCGAGAAAGGCCACGCCGCCGCTGCCGAGCTGGACGGACGCACCAGCGCCCACGACATTGGGCTGGGCGCCATGTTCGATGCCCAGAAAAAGGACTTCGTCGGCAAGCCGCTGGGTGCCCGGCCGGCTCTCACCGACCCGGTGCGGCCCCGCATGATGGGCCTGCAGGCGGTCGGCGGCGGCGCGCGCCTGCGCGCTGGTGCGCACTTGGTGGCTGACCCCGGGGACGCGTCCGTCGACACTAGCCTCGGCTGGCTCTCCTCGGTCGCGTATAGCCCTCACGTCGAGGCTTGGATCGCTCTGGGCTTCGTCAGCGGCGGCGCCGAACGCCTCGGCGAAATCCTCTATGCCGTCTACCCGCTGCGCAAAGAGACCGTGCGGGTCCAGGTTTGTGAACCCTGCTTCGTGGACAAGGACGGGAGCCGACTCCGTGACTGATCAGCAAGCCCGTTATCCGCTGGACCATCTGAGTCTGCAGCGTCCGCCGTGCCAGACGCCGAAACTGCTGATCAGCCACCGCCACAGCCTGGCTTTCTGCCAGGTGATGGCCCGCCCCGGACAGGCCGATGCTGTGGCGACGGCGCTGGGTATTCACGCTGGAGACCGGGCGGTCAGTATCGCGGACGGATTCAGCGCACTGCCGCTGACCCCCGGGCAGTGGATGCTCAGTGCGGGCTGGGGCCGTGATGGGCGCTTCACCGCCGATATCGCGCGATGCGTGTGCGGCCTCGCCTACGCCAGCGAGCAAAGTCACGGTCGTGCCGCGTTCCGCGTTCGCGGGGCAAGCGCCGCTGTGCTTCTGAGTCGTGAGTGCCGCCTCGACCTCGACGCAGTTTCCGCGGGATTCGTTGGGCAGACCGTGATGGCGGATGTGGGCGTACTCCTTCATACGGTGGACGACACGCCCACATTCGACCTCGTGACCTATGCCGGCTACGCGGAGCATTTCTGGAGCTGGCTAAACGCCGCCGCACAGCCCTTCGATGCGACCTTCGCCGAGGAGACCATCGCATGATAGCCACGGATTCCCGGCCCTCATTCTCAGTTAAGATCTTTCTCTGCGCGAAGCTTGTAGGGTGGCAGCAGTGTCCCGGGCTACACTGGCAATACCTGATGCCTGATTAGTTGCATATGACGCTTGCAGACTTTCATCCCGCCGTGCGTGCCTGGTTCGAGGACGCCCTCGGTGCGCCCACCGACGTGCAGGCGCAGGCGTGGCCCGCAATCCGCGCCGGCGGCCATGCGCTCATCGCCGCGCCCACCGGTTCGGGCAAGACGCTGGCCGCGTTTCTCGCCGAGATCGACGCGCTGGTGCGCGAGGGCCTGGAACGAGGGCTGGGCGACGAGACGGCGGTACTCTATGTCTCGCCGCTGCGCGCCCTGTCCAACGACATTCAGCGCAACCTGCAGGTGCCGCTCGACGGCATCGGCGCCGAGCTGGCGCGGCGCGGGCTGCCGGAGGTGGCCATACGCGCCTGGGTGCGCACCGGGGACACGCCGGCCGGCGAGCGCGAGCGCATGCGCCGCCAGCCGCCGCACATCGTCGTCACCACCCCCGAATCGCTCTACATCCTGCTGACCTCGGCGTCAGGCCGGCGCATGCTCTCCACCGTGCGTACCGTGATCGTGGACGAGATCCACGCCGTCGCCGGGAGCAAGCGCGGCTCGCACCTGGCGCTGTCGCTGGAGCGGCTGGCCGCGCTCACGCCGCGCCCGCCGCAGCGCATCGGCCTGTCGGCCACGCAAAAGCCCATCGAGACGATCGCCGCCTTTCTGACCGGCGGCGCCTCCGACTGCACCATCATCGACACGGGCCACGTACGCACGCGCGATTTAGCCATCGAGGTGCCCGACACCCCGTTGTCCGCGGTCATGGCCAACGAGGTGTGGGACCAGGTCTACGATCGCCTCGCCGAGCTGGTGCGCGCTCACCGGACCACGCTCATCTTCGTCAATACGCGGCGCCTGTGCGAGCGTGCGGCCCGGCATCTGGCGGAGCGGCTGGGCGAGGAGGCGGTGACCTCCCACCACGGCAGCCTGGCGCGCGAGCACCGCCTGGACGCGGAGCAGCGTCTGAAGCGGGGCGGGCTGCGCGCGCTGGTGGCGACAGCCTCGCTGGAGCTCGGCATCGACATCGGCGACGTGGACCTGGTTTGCCAAATGGGTTCGCCGCGCACCGTGGGCGCCTTCCTGCAGCGGGTGGGGCGCTCGGGCCACGGTGTCGGGCGCGTGCCCAAGGGGCGGCTGTTTCCGCTGACGCGCGACGATTTGGTGGAGTGCACCGCGCTCATGGACGCGGTGCGGCGCGGTGAGCTCGACCGGGTGCGCATCCCCGAGGCGCCGCTTGATGTGCTCGCCCAGCAGATCGTGGCGGAGATCGCCGGCTGCGCAGAGTTGGCCGAGGAGGCGCTTTATCGCATGGCGACCCGCGCCTGGCCATACCGGGCGCTGTCGCGGGAGGCGTTCACGCGGGTGGTGCGCATGCTGGCCGAGGGCTATGCCAACCGCTGGGGCCGGCGCGGCGCCTGGCTGCACCGGGACGCGGTGAACGGGGTTTTGCGCCCGCGCCGCGGTGCGCGGCTGACGGCGATGATCAACGGCGGCGCCATCCCCGACCAGTTCGACTACGACGTGGTGATGCAGCCGGAGGGGCTGCGGGTCGGGTCGGTGAATGAGGACTTCGCCTTCGAGAGCATGCCGGGCGACACTTTCCAGCTCGGCAACACCTCGTACCGCATCCTCAAGGTCGAGTCCGGCCGTGTCTTCGTCGAGGACGTGCGCGGCACTCCGCCCAGTATTCCGTTCTGGTTCGGCGAGGCGCCGGCGCGCAGCGACGAGCTCTCGGGGTGGGTGTCGGATTTGCGCGCCGCGGTGGACCGGCGGCTCGCGGCGGGCGGCGCGGGGGCGGCCGAGGATTGGCTCATGGCCGAGCACGGTTTGTCCGTCGCGGCCGCCGAGCAGCTCGCCACCTACCTGGCGGTCGCCCGCGCGGCGCTGGGCGTGGTGCCCACCCAGGCGCACGTGGTGATCGAGCGCTTCTTCGACGAAGCCGGCGATACCCACGTGGTGCTGCATGCGCCCTTCGGCTCGCGTATCAACCGCGCTTGGGGGCTGGCGTTGCGCAAGCGCTTCTGCCGCAAGTTCAACTTCGAGCTGCAGGCGGCGGCGCTGGAGGACACCATCGTCTTGTCTTTGGGCCCCACCCACAGCTTCCCGCTGGACGAGGTGTCGCGCTACCTGCGCAGCGCCAGCGTGCGCCAGGTGCTGATCCAGGCGCTGCTGGATGCGCCCATGTTCCCCACGCGCTGGCGCTGGAACGTCACCGTGGCGCTCGCCGTGCAGCGCAGCCGCAACGGCAAGCGGCGTCCGGCCCAGCTTCAGCGCCAGGACGCCGAGGACATGATCGCGGTGGTGTTCCCGGACCAGCTCGCCTGCGCCGAGAACCTGGCCGGCGCCCGCGACGTTCCCGACCATCCGCTGGTCGAGCAGACGCTGCACGACTGCCTCACGGACACCATGGACGTGGACGGGCAGGAGCGGCTGCTGAAACGCCTGGAGGGCGGTGAAGTCACGGTCACTGCGCGCGATCTGAGCGCACCCTCGCCGCTCGCCGAGGAGGTGATCAACGCCCGGCCTTACGCCTTCCTGGACGACGGCGCGCAAGAGGAGCGGCGTACCCTAAGCGTCGCTTCGGGCGCGGCGCTCGACCCGGCCGATGCGGCGGCGCTGGCCCGTCCCGATCCCCAGGCCGTCGAGCGCGTGCGCGCCGAGGCATGGCCGGAGCCGCGGGACGCGGACGAGCTGCACGACGCGCTCGTCGTGCAAGGCTTTCTGACCGAGGCGGAAGGCCGCCGCGGACCCATCGCCCAGACCGACACCGCGGCGCTTGATTGGCGGGCCTGGTTCCACCAGCTTGCGCAGGCAGGGCGGGCCACCGCGGCAACTGTGCTGGGCGACGGGACGCTGTGGATCGCGGCCGAGCGGTTGGCCGAGCTCCTGAGGCTCCATCCCCAGGCGCGGCTGCACCCGGCCATCGAGCCGGCCGGCGGCGAAGAGGCGGCCGCCGACGCCGACACCGCACTGGTAGAGCTGCTGCGCTCGCGCCTGGAGGCGCTCGGGCCGGTGACCGTGGACGCGCTCGCCGCGCCGCTGGGGGTGGCGGCCGCGCGCGTGAGTCAGGCGCTGGCGCGTCTGGAGAATGAGGGATTCGCCATGCGCGGCCGCTTCACCGGCGACGACGCCGAAGAATGGTGCGAGCGCCGACTGCTCGCGCGCATCCATCGCTACTCGGTGCGCCGGCTGCGCGCCGAGATCGAGCCGGTGAGCCCGCAGGATTACCTGCGCTTGCTGACCGAGTGGCATGGGCTGGACGAGCGTGCGCAGGGCCCGGAGGCACTGGCCGAGGCGCTGGAGCGGCTCGAGGGTTTTTCGGTCGCCGCGGGCGCGTGGGAGAACGATGTGCTGCCGGCGCGGGTCGCCGACTATGCCCCTCATCAGTTGGATCAACTGCTTGCAAGCGGGCGCTTCACCTGGCTGCGCCTGACGCCGCCGCGCCCCGATGCGGGCGACGGCCAGCGCCGGCCGGGGCCGGTACGTCAGACGCCGCTGGTCATCATGGCGCGGGCCGAGCTCGTGCACTGGCGTCATGTGAGCCCGGCGCCGGACCCGGCGCAAATTCACCTCTCCGCCGGTGCGCACCGGGTGCTGGAGGCGCTGCAAAGCGGCGGTGCCGCGTTTTTCGCCGATCTGGTCGAGGCGACGCATCTGCTGCGCACCCAGGTAGAGGAGGCTCTCGGCGAGCTGGTGGCCTGGGGGCTGGTCACATCCGATACGTTCAACGGGCTGCGCGCGCTCATCGCGCCGGCCCACAAACGGCCCGCGCTGGCGCCGCGGGGACGGCGGCGCCAGCGCACCGCGCCGTCGGTGGACATGGCCGGGCGCTGGGTGAGCCTGGCCGCACGCCGCAGTGTACCCGACGATACGGCACGGCGGCAGATCAAGACCGATCTCCCCACCCTGGAGCATATCGCCCGCGTCCTGCTGCGCCGCTACGGCGTGGTCTTTCGCAAGGTGCTCACGCGCGAACCGGCGCTGCCGCCCTGGCGCGAGCTGCTGTACATGTTCCGCCGGCTGGAGGCGCGCGGCGAGATTCGCGGCGGGCGTTTCGTGCAGCAGTTCTCGGGCGAGCAGTTCGCCCATCCCGAGGCGGTCGGCGCACTCAAGGCAATGCGGGGGCGCGAGCCCGAAGGCGTCCTGACGACGGTCTCGGCTACCGATCCGCTTAACCTGGTCGGCGTGGTGACCCCCGGCGCGCGCATCCCGGGGATCGCCGGCAATCGGGTGCTCTATCGCGATGGTGTGCCCCAAGCGGTGCTCGTCAACCGCGAGGTACGCTTCCTCGTCGACCTGGGTGCGGAGGCGCAGTGGCAGGTGCGCGAACGTCTGCAAGGGCCGCAGCGTGCGCCGGGGTGGCCGGCGGCGCGCTCCGGCTGAGGCATTTGTGCGCCGCGGCGATTGGACCACCGGCGGCGCCTCGTGGACGGATTGCCCCAAGATAGAGCACGAGCGCTGAGCCGCGTTGATCAAGCGCGGGCCCGGTCTCCCCAGGAAGCTTCGGACGCTTTAAGGGTGGATTTGGTGGGGGTAATCCACTCTCCCTGTCTCTCTGACCGAGTCCGGTCTACCTCGTTCGGCGCGCGGGGCGGCGTCAAACTCAGGCTGCGCCTGAGGACCGGATTTGACGCCGTACCGATGTACGGAGTCTATGCTTCACCCGCGATAGCCGATGCATTCTTTATCGATGCCGCTCTGTGGGGACTGCACCAGCAAAGCGCCCGTTGCGTGCTGGTGTGAGAGATGACTGAGTGTCGAGCGCAAGGCCTCACGATGCGTCATAACCACGACAGATCAATGAGGTGAATCAGGGTGTTGACTGAATTCCAGGTCACCGGCATGACCTGTGAGCACTGTGCCCGTAAGGTGGAAAAAGCGCTCAATGGCGTGCCGGGCGTTCGCGCCAGCGTCTCCTATGCTCGGGCGATGGCGCGAGTTGAGACCGCTACCCCGCCTGACCTTGACGCATTGAGGCGCGCGCTCGACGCGCACGGCTATGGTCTGATGGCAGCGGATGAGGCAACCAGGTCTGGCAGCGGCGACACCCGCCTGCATATTGTCGTGATCGGCAGCGGCGCGGCGGCCTTTGCCGCGGCGATCCGCGCAGCCGATGCCGGGGCGCGTGTGACCATGATCGAGCGCGACGATACGCTTGGCGGAACCTGCGTCAATGTCGGCTGCGTGCCCTCGAAGATCATGCTGCGCGCCGCCGAAGTACAACACCAGCGCGCCCGGCATCCATTTGCCGGGATTGCGCGCAGCCGCGACCCGATCGAACGCGGCGCTCAGTTGGCACAGTTGCGCGCCCGGGTGGAGCAACTGCGCGCCGACAAGTACGAACAAATCCTGCACGAACGGCCCGAGATCACACTGATGCGCGGGGCGGCGCGCTTCCAGGGGCCGCGTGCGCTCGCGGTGACTGACCACGCCGGCGCGACCCAGTCGATGTACCCCGATCGTATTTTGATCGCCTGTGGCGCCTCGCCCGCGGTGCCACCGATACGCGGGCTCGCCGACACCCCTTACTGGACCTCCACCGACGCCTTGTTCGCCCAGGCCATCCCTGAGCATCTACTGGTCATCGGTTCCTCGTTCGTGGCCCTGGAGCTGGCTCAGGCCTATCGGCGTCTGGGCAGCGAGGTCACCCTGGTGGCGCGCAACGCGTTGTTCAGCCGCGACGACCCTGACCTGGGGGCGGGGCTCCTCCGGGTCTTCGAGGCCGAAGGCATTCGGGTGTTCACCCACACACAGGTCCGGCGCATCCACCACGACGGCGAGCGATTCTCAATCGATCTGGGTAACGAACGCGCCACCGGCGACCGGCTGCTGGTTGCCGCCGGCCGCCTTGCCAATACGCAAATGCTGCGCTTGGATAAGGGCGAAATCGCAGTCGATAGCCAAGGCGCGATACGTGTCGATGATCACCTGCAGACCTCGGCCCAGCACATCTACGCGGCGGGCGACTGCACGACCTTGCCTCAGCTAGTCTACGTCGCCGCCGCGGCCGGCACCCGGGCTGCAATCAACATGACCGGCGGCAAGGCGCGCCTCGATCTGTCCGTGGTGCCGGCGGTGGTGTTCACCGACCCGCAGATTGCCACCGTCGGCCTGGACGAAGCGCAGGCGCGGGCCCGGGGTATTGAGCCGGTCAGCCGGCGTCTGGACCTGGAGAATGTGCCGCGCGCGCTCGCCAACTTCGATACGACAGGGTTCATCAAACTGATCGCCGACGCGCACAGCCATCGGCTTGTCGGTGCCCGCATATTGGCGCACAACGCCGGCGAGGTCATCCAAACGGCGGCGCTCGCCGTCCGCCACCGTATGCGCGTTGAGGAACTCGGCGATACGTTGTTCCCCTATCTGGTGATGAGCGAAGGGCTGAAGCTGGCGGCTCAGACTTTTACGCGGGATGTCCGCCAGCTCTCCTGCTGCGCCGGATGAACGCGGGCGTTATCTGCCGCGGCGGTGAACTTGCGACAGCGAGGTGTGAATGATGGGGTTTGGACGTCAGTCTCCCGGCCTGATCGGTTCGTTGTTCGTCAGCGCCTGCTGCCTGGGAGGCGGGCCTATCCTGGCGGCCACGGCTGCCGCGCTGGGTTTCGGCGCAATGCACTCGATCCTCAATATCTACGTGCTCGGTCCGCTGATGACCATCTCCGTGCTGTGGCTTATGTGGAACCTGCAACGCCAAGGGCAAGCGCTCGCCGGCGCGGCGCGCCACTATCCTGCGTTCTGGGCGGGTCTTGCCGGCGGGCTGCTGGCCTGGGCCGGCGTGATCCTGCCGCATGTCGTCGCCGGCAGCCGGCACGCCGCCGCGATTTTGATCATCGCGGGTATGGTTGCCCTGGTAGCTGCCTCGGCCTGGAGCCTCGTGGATCAGCGGCGCTCGGCAGCGTCGGTACGCGAGGATTAGCCTCAGACGGGTGTCAACGCAAAGCTGAGGAAGACTGCAGTAGGTGACCGTGGTCCCTGGGGGATAGATCGGCCTGGCGGCCAGCGACATGGCCGATGCCGTTGAAATGGTGGGGAGCGTCACGGCAGTCGTGAGCGCTCGTCCGTCTTGGACAGCTTGGCGGATGTGGCTGTGACGGGATTATCCGCCCGGGTCCAGGGGGTGTCATCGTCCAGAGCCTGCAATATGGGACAGTCCGTGAGGCTCGCCTCGCCGCTGGGGCAGGCCGCGATGAGCCTTTCCAGCGCCCGTTCGATGCGCCGCAAGCGCTCGATCTTGTTCCGGACTTCATCGAGCTTGACGCTGGCGCGCGCGCGCACCTTGGCGCATGCTTCGGTCTTTCGCTCGCCTAGGGCCAGCAGCTCCCGGGCTTCGCGCAAGGAAAAGCCCAGTGTCTGCGCCCGGCGAATGGTGCGAATGCGCCGTATCGTTGGGTCGGGATAGACGCGGTAGCCGGAGGCGTTGTGCTCGCGCGGGCGCTCGATCAGGCCCTCGCGTTCGTAGAAGCGGATCGTCTCAACGCCGACACCGGCCGCATCGGCGGCGCGGGAGATCGTCATTGTGTTGTCCGTTGCCATTGCCTTGCCCTGTCAGCCAGTGTGTCCGTGTCAGTGTAATGCCCGCATCGGGTGAGGTTGAATGCGTGGCGCCGCGTTTCCGTCGTTTTCCGCCGGGCGCCTCAATGCGACGTATGGCCGCTTGGAGGCGGGGTCAGCGCGCGCGCCAATTCGGTGCTCACGTCGCCGTGCGCGCCCTCGATGCAAGCAAGCGCGGCCATGCGCTCCTGCGCCCACTGCTTGAGGGCGTCGGATAGGGGAGGCAGCGTCATCTGCACGTCAGGGGCGCTGTGTGCCTCGAGGGCCTGAATCAGGCGGTGGTGCTCATCCTCCAGCCGCCGCCGTTTCGCATGCAGGGGTTGCCATGCGGGCTTGCAAGCCCCATCCAGAGTGGCGAGCTCGCCGCGAATAAACACCTCATCGGCGTGGAGCTGGGGTACCAGCAAATCGGCGAATTCCCGGCCCTTGCGGGTGGCCCCGGCCCAGTTCATATCGTCGATGTGCATCTGGATTTCGGCGAGCACGACTGCAAGTCGTCGGTGGCCGATGAATAGCAGGTTGATCGCCAGGGACATGCGCCTTCCGTCTCGGGTGAGGCAGAGACCGCCCGTCCTTCGACGGACCTCCATCAGTTCATTAAGGGTGAGGTCCGTACGGGGGTACGGTGTCAAGGGAGCCGTAGCCGACGACCAGGAAGAAGCCATCCACGGTGGGCCCTGCATGGGCAATGGCTCGCCTGATTGCGCGGCGGCACGGACCATTCCCCCCGGCGATGACGGCGGCGGTAAACGCACCGTCATCGCCATGGACGGCGCTTACGCGGTGATCAGCGCTTTACGACGACCCACCTATTGCTGATGGTGCCCGGCAGGCGCCGCAGGATCTTTCCATTGGAAAGACGCACGAGCACCGCCGTTTTCAGATTTTCCACCGTGGTCAGTGCCTCGCGCCCGTGGTCCACGAGGGCCAGCCCGCTCAGCTTGCTGGGCTTGTCGGCGCTGGCCTTGACCGCAATCTCACCGAGATAGGCGGGCTTTTGGGTATCGAACTCCAGGATGTGTCCGGAAAAGCCGGCCGCATAGAGACGATGACGTTGCGGATCGGCGGCCAACTGCATGAAGCCGGCGGTGGCGGCCGGGATGTGGCGGTAGCTGAAGTGAGGATCGACTTCGGGTGTGTGGATGCGCTGGATGCGGCCAGAGCGAAGATTCAGCACGCTCATCACGCCCGACTTCATGTCGGCGCAAAACAGCTTGCCGTCCACGCGGACGAGGTCGCCGGTATGCCCGATCGGGTAACGGTGCATCACCTTGCCGGAAGGAATAGCGACTTCGGTCAGCGACTTGTTCATGTTGCCGCCGATGTAGGCAGCGTTGCCGTTCGCGCTGAACGCAACGGCATTGCCGCCATGCGAGAGGCTGAACAGGCGCTTGTGAGCGGGCAGCGAATAGGCGACTGTGCGCTTTGACGACAGCACGAGCAGTACCCCGTGGTTCGGGGACACGCGGGCCACGCGGCTGCCGGCGGGCGAGGAGAAGTCTCCCTGTGGCGCAAAGGAGCGGGCGTTGATGACATCGGTGTGCCCGGCCACGGTCGGCACGTAGAGGGTATGGCGCTCGGCATCGTAGCCGACATAGAAACTGTTGCCCGAAGTCGACTGTGGCGTGCCGAAGGTTATTGTCCGCGTGTTGCCGCTGCCCACTTGCCACGCCACCAGCTTGCCGGGGCCCGGGCCCTTGGGTGGCGAGGAATGTGCCCCGAGCGCCCATTCTGTGCCAGGGCCGTTCGCCTTGCCGGACTGCGCGAACGCGGGAGACAGGGCGGCCACGCTCAGAGTCAAGGCGCCGACCACGGCCACGGGACGCTTCAGAGATAGGCTCATGCTTGTATCCTCCTTATTTATCAAGAGACGGGGTGTGTATCACAAAGGCCACGCGTGCAGCCTGTGGGGGCAAATTCGGATGCCTTCTTAATAAGACGTCTGGGAACCGGAATTCTTACAGCAGGGGACGGGAGGGCGAGCAACGTTTCTCCCCGCTGTACGGCTCGCCGCAGCGCGGACCCGATACGGAAAGGCCGCCGTGACATCGCACCGCCCGCGGCGGTTGGACGCTGGCAGCTACGCTCAGTCGCTGAAAGACGAGGCCGCATCCGTGCTTGAGGTTTGGCCGATGTGGCTGGATTCACGGATGATGCGGTCACTGACAGTCTGTACGTCGAGGGACGCCTAAGGCTAAGGGTGGGTTGCTCGAATCAAGAAGGAGACAGAATCATGCAGCAGATCCTCGTTTACGGTGACTCCCTGAGCTGGGGGATTATCCCCGGTACCCGGGAACGGTTTGACTTCGATCAGCGCTGGCCCGGCGTTATGGAAAGGGAACTGGTGACATCCGGGAGACCTGTCCGCGTCATGGAAGACTGTCTGAGCGGGAGGCGCACGGTCTGGGACGACCCTTTCAAGGCGGGGCGTAACGGCCTCGTCGGCATCGAGCAGCGCATCGAAGTCCACTCCCCTCTGGCGCTGATCATCCTCCTGCTCGGTACCAACGACTTCCAGGCCGTCCATCAGTACAACGCTTGGCAGTCCGCCCAGGGCGTCGCGACGCTGATTGCGGCCATCCGTCGTGCCCCCATCGAGCCCGGGATGTCCATTCCCCCCATACTGATCGTCGCCCCGCCACCCCCACTGACGGCCAAAGGGACTTTAGCGCCCAAATTCGCCGGTGCCGAACACAAGGCCGTAGGATTGAACAAGGAGCTGCGCCAAGTGGCGGCGGAACTGGAGTGCGGCTTTTTCGATGCGGGCACGGTCAGCGCCACCAGCCGGGTCGATGGCGTGCACCTGGATGAGGATCAGCAACTCGCGCTCGGCAGGGCCGTCGCCGAAAAGGTGATCACGATGCTGCCGGAGGACTGATCTCCTGCAATCGGGCCCGAACGGTGCCCGCACCAGGGAGCCGGGCCGTGGCAGCGCCGCGAACTCACAACCGTTTCGATCCGAGCGGCGCAGCGGCCGTGAGGGTCACAGGGGCCCTGCGGATCACCGGGCAGTAGTTGGCCATGACCCGGCGGTGGCAGCGGGGGCGCAGTGCGTGGCATTGAACCTCATGTATGCCGGAGTCATGAGCACGCATGGCGCGGTCGCCGCAGCTTCGCTTGTGCTGTGGAGTTTCACCTGCCCCTCGTGACGACGACTGTCGCGCTTGATCCGTCGGGCGGCGCCGGCCAGGTCGGACCGTCGGGTGCCTACCCCTTCACCTCTCACGAAGGGGCAGGTCTCGGGTGAACCTCCCACCGCCAATCCGTAGGTTGGCGGGGGCTTCCTGTTGAATGGGTTCCGCCGAAGCGGATAGCCCATCCCGTGGAAGGCGGGTGTCACGCCAG
>Ga0209921_1000271_pt1 | contig 17624 bp, 10 predicted proteins | sample SalPonF2_C_D2_MG_FD_185730 | JGI IMG/M metagenome (GOLD analysis project Ga0209921, IMG submission 185730) | Salt pond soil microbial communities from South San Francisco under conditions of wetland restoration - Salt Pond MetaG SF2_C_D2_MG... ...
CATCTTCCGATTTCGTGATATTCCCTTTGTATTTGAAATTGAGAAATTCAGGTCCGGCATACAAAGCTATACCGGGCGTTGTACTTCTTTTCCGGGCGCTTTTTACCGAGAACATTTGTCCATGGGCAAGCGATGGGGTAAGGAAGAGGAAAAGCAATAATTGAAACGGGATGCTTTTTTTTAAACCACGAAGACCTGTTAATAGTGGCTTCATAAACAGACAGGTATTATTTTTCTTTTTGAATCGATGGATAGAATGTTTTGACTTATTATAACGAATTTTAGCCAGAAACGTATATAATTACTGTAAATTTAACAGGATAATACAAAGGAATTGCAATATTTCTATAAAAGGTTAAAAAAAAGAGTAATGATACACAATACATCATCGATTCGTCAGTTAAGATAATGTATCCCTAACATACCCCATCACCATCCCGACAGAGGGCCGTAACTGATACTTACGGCCCTTATTTTTTTACATTAACGCAGAGGGTAATTTAAAAAAATGCAAGTCATGCTGAGCATCGTCAAAGGCAGCCCTTGCGGAGATTCCCCATCTCGATCTCCACTGCCCGATGTCTGCTCACCGAAATTTCGAAACGGGCGCGTTGCCCGCGCTGAAATTCCGGTAATTAATGCTACCATTTTCAAGGATTATACACATTATATTATTAAAGAAAACAAAATTTTTTAAAAAGTGCTCATTTTTTAAAAAAAATTTAACATAATGGAAATATATCTCATCTTCCCTTGACAAATGCAGGTAATGGTGGTTATATTAGCGGTCCGCCAAAGGAAAGGTCCGGTAGTTCAGCTGGTTAGAACGCCTGCCTGTCACGCAGGAGGTCGCGAGTTCGAATCTCGTCCGGATCGCAACGTTGGCTTGCCTCTGGCCCGCAATGGGTTGGGGGCTTTTTTATTTGTGTGTTAGATTATCAATAAGGAAAAGGGATTGTTTATTTCGGGTTAACAGTGGGGTAACAAGAACCAAAATTATAAATAAGCATAAAATCCTTTATAGTTGCCCCGAAAATAGTAGGGTGTCGGACTTTCTGCCATTAAATTGGCAATTTAGGCTATTTAAAAAATCAAACAAGTTGACAAAGTCGTGGGGCAAATCTGGCTTGCTATTCCAGCTGTGCGCCTCAGTCGGACAGGCGTGGCTGAACATCTCGCCGGCCGCCTGTAGCTTTTGATGAATGCGGGGGCTATCATAGGTCTTGGTGGAGTTCAGCCAAATTTGGCATATCATCTCCCTTAATCGTTCATTCTGCAATGACCGCTGCGATGGCCTTTGCTTGGTCTTTCAGTAATATCCGTTGCGAGATACTCTCAAGGTTTCGATTCATCATTAAAATGGGGGACTCATTGTTATGACTCTGCATAAAAAGGAAAAATTACGTGTTTGGGTCGACGGGCATGACCATGGCTTTTTAGATGTCCCGTTGCATTTGAACCTCAGCTAGCTCACACTTTAACCGTGATGTTTGTTGTTCTTAGTGGGGGCCTTGTTGCACGGAAAGATATGCTCCCGGATAACTCTACAGGTGGCTTGGCAACGGTAGACTAGCTTCGGACACAGATCCCAATCTGCAGCTAATTTGGTAATCTTGTCGCAGTGCTCGCTTTTGCTTAGTGAAATCGGGTTTAAACTCCTTGGGAAACGTACGTCAAGTTTTGACATAATGATTAATTTTAAAGTTTCACACAAAATATATCTCAATCGGTTGTACACCAAAATGAAGCGACTTCAGTCTTTGGTATCCGGCTACCAGAACAATGATAGTTATCACTTGTTGGCGGGGCTTTCCGGCATCCCTACTCAATGCGAGGAGGTACCATGGAGCCCAGCTAATATGAGCTATCATGGATTGGATTTATTTTTTTTCGATTTTCACCAAGAATAGAAGTCTCGTAGGTTTCGCCCCGACGGATCGGATAACCGTGGATCATCCCGACCGCTTCAGTCGTTAAGATAATATCTGAGCATATATAAAGGATGTTCCAGGAGTTGACAAAGGGTGTTCGATGCCAGCAATAGCGTTTTTTTGATGAGTCTACCCATTGAACTTCCTAACGCCGCCGGTGGTACTTCCCCTGCAACTTTAACCGGATTCTTTAGGGAAACGGTTCTATACCAATGGAGGTAAGTCAAAAAATCAAGAGATCTAAAGAAGGGCCCCCATTAAAATAGTTACCTCAGTGTGAGGAGTTTCTCGAAATTAGTTTAAAGAATGAGCACAGTTTCTTTCCTATGGCGATGTAAATATATAGGAGTAATACTTACTTAAAACATTAGTGTAAATTTAGGCCGTAATTGGAAAAAATGGCATAAATAAAAGGAGTGATTATTTATGCAGAAAGATTAGAATATATTTTGCAGTTATATAATCAAAAACTATAATTTATTATATTATTTATTATAATATATTTTTTCTTAAAAAAAATATTTATTTAATGTAAACTTTTAATTCCTATTATAAAATATTAATAGAAAAACAAATAGTTAAGAATATCGTTAAAGCTATATAAGGTTTTTTGTATAAAATTACTAAGATCTTTTTTTCCAAAAAAAATAATAGTCACTGAAATAAAGCATTATAATATTTAGAAAATGGCTACTGAGTTCAACAATAAGCCTTCTATTGAAAATATAGCCGAAGAGGCTGATGTATCGACTGCTACAGTATCTCGAGTTTTAAACAATTCAGATAGAGTACGTGAAGAAACAGCTAAACGAGTGTTAGAGGTAGTTAACCGCTTAAATTACCAGACCAATCGGGTTGCAAGGAGAATGCGGGTAAAAAATACAAACTCTCTGATTATTGGCCTTATTATTACAGATGTGGGTAATCCGTTTTTTTCTGAACTTGTTCGTGGAGTTGAAGATATAGCTTATAAAAATAAGCAAGCTGTTTTAATTAGTAATACCGATGAAGATCCTGAAAAGGAAAAGTTTTATATAGATTCCATGCTGTCAGAAAAAATATCGGGGCTGATCATTGCTCCAACAACAGGGAATTCAAATTATTTGGAGAATCTGGTTTCTCAGAATATACCTGTTATTAGTGTGGACCGTAAACCAGAGATAGATATTGATACAGTTACAACAAATAACAAATTGGGAGCTTACAAAGCTGTACATTATTTAATTAAACTTGGTCATAAGCGCATTGGCCTTGTTAATGGTATTAAGGGACTCAGCACGACTAAGGAACGATATAATGGCTATAAAATGGCGCTTGAAGAAGCAAATTTAGAAATTGATGAAGATTTAATAATTTTTGAAAATTATAAAGAACAAGGTGGCTGTCGAGCTGCTCAAACATTATTAAACTCTGAGGAACCACCTACTGCAATATTTTCTACTAATAATCTAATGACTCTTGGATGTATTGAAGCTATTTATGAGATGAATCTTAAAATTCCCGATGATATATCATTGATTGGATTTGATGATATGCCTTGGTCGAATGCTTTAAATCCTCCACTCACTGTAATAAAACAGCAAGGGTATGATCTTGGTACTAATGCAGCGGAATTACTCATTAAGAGATTAAATAATTCATCAGAACATAATACGATTGACATCAAGTTAAATCCGGAGTTAATAGTCCGAAAATCGTGTAGTAGTCCAAAATTTTAAAAAATTTTATCGTATAATCCTTTTACAATATCATTCTAACGAATTTAGTCTTTGACTACCTCCCACAATAATAGCTATAATTATATTCGGGGTTTGTGCCATACTTTTTAGCTGATAGTTAGTACATATATGAGATGCACTATATCTTAGAAAGAGAGAAAGACTAGTTATGGGAAGTGAATTGGATTTAATAAATTTCGCGCACAGTATCGTAGTATTAACTGATTTAGTATCGTGGAATTACCTATAAGTGATTGTTGAATTATCAAGATTGCATAATTAGATAAAGATAAAGCGACTTATTGGTATTAAGGGCAAGTTTTATAAATATTAAATGTAAACGTTTACATTATAATAATTAAATTTTAATTATTATAAATTATAATTTAATTATTTAAGCATATAATCGTTATTTATCATATTTTAATTCATAAATAAACATTTATAAGAATAAATATTAAAAAATATTTGATTTTAAATGTAAACGTTTACAAATTATTGCTGTTGTAACCGGTCCCGAGCTTTGAGGGTGTTATTAGGGGCAGTTCTAAAAATCGTTTTAATAATTAATTACAATACTATGGATAAAGTTAAACAATTGGGGAATACCTTAATTATTGCCGGCTCTTTACTTTTTTTTCTACTGATAAATGGAATAGCCTGTGCACAGCAAAATACAGTAAATGGCACTGTACGGGATGATAGTACCGGCAATCCCCTACCGGGGGTAAATATAAAAGTCAAAGGTACTACTACGGGTACAACTACCAACGGTAGTGGCCATTATAGTTTTAATGTGCCATCACTACGAGATACATTGATATTTTCGTATATCGGGTACAAAACAAAGATTGTACCGGTAAATGGCCGCACAACTGTTAATGTATCTTTAAAATCAGAAACGATAGCCGGCCAGCAAATGGTGGTTGTAGGATATGGAACTCAATCCAGTGAAAGTTTGACAGGTTCGGTCAGTTCTGTTTCTGGATCAGATTTAGATAAAGCTTCAACTGTTAATACTTCTGAATCATTAGGTGGTAAAATACCTGGTTTAGTTATGGTTAATTACTCTGGAGAGCCTGGACACAGTGCTCCAGTACTTCGAATTAGAGGCCAGCATACACTTACCAACAATAAACCGCTCGTTGTGATTAATGGTATTCCTAATCCACCTGGTGGTTTGAATAGTTTAAATCCTAATGATATAAAAAGTATCAGTGTCTTAAAAGATGCCACTGCTGCTATTTATGGAGTGCGAGGTGCAAATGGTGTTATTTTAGTTACAACAAAGCAAGGAAAGAAAGGACCTTCTAAAGTTGGGGTGACATTCAATCAGGGTTTCCAACAGCCAACTCGTCTTCCTAAAATGGCAGATGCGGCAACTTATCTTACAATGCTTAATGAGCTTAGTAGATATCAGGGTAATCCGCCTGTATACTCTAAAAAAGAAATTCAGAAATATGCAGATCCCAATTCTAATCCTTGGTTATATCCTAATACTAACTGGTTTAAAGAAGGATTAAAATCTTTTTCAATGCAAACAAAAGGTAATGTTACTGTTTCTGGAGGGTCTAAAACATTTCAATATCGTTTTTCTTTAGGTGCACTTAGAAATGGGGGAATTTATGTAAATAGCGCTACTCACTATAATAGGTACAATATAAGAAGTGCTTTGAGTGCAGAACCAAGCGATAATTTACATCTCCAGTTTGATATTTCCGGCCGGTGGGAGAACAGAAATTATTCAAGTCAGAATGGGGCTAATATCTTTAGATATATGGTTCAGAGCTATCCAAATTATCCCGGCTTTTGGCCAAATGGCAAACCCGGTCCTGCCATTGAATTAGGTAATAACCCAGTTGTAATGGGTAGTAGTGCCACAGGGTCTAGGCACAATGACAGTTATTATTTTAATAGTAGATTACATTTAAATTATGACATCCCACATATTAAGGGATTATCAGTCAAAGGGACAGGATCTTTTGATAAAAATTTTCTAATTGATAAAAGGTTTACTACGCCATGGACCTTATATTCATTTAATAAAACTGCTTATATAGCCAACGGCAAAAAAAATCCATCGCAATATTTGACAGGCGTTAAGCGGGGACCTGCTACACCAACATTAAATCAACAGAGTACCAATGGTGATAAAATTTTGTTAAACGCAATTGGCCAATATAAAAGAGATTTAGGAAATAATTCTTTTAATGTTTTATTCGGTTCTGAATATCAATATTCGCAAAGTGATTATTTTAGCGCTTTTCGAAGAAATTTTTTAACGGCAGCCATTCCTGAAATGTTTGCAGGTGGGAAAGCAGGACAAACTATTGATGGTAATGGAAGCCATGGAGCTCATATGAGTTTCTTCAGTCGAATAAATTATAATTATAAGAATAAATATATAGTCCAATTAATTGGTCGTTATGAAGGATCTTACATATTTCCGAAGGGAAAGCGCTATGGATTTTTTCCAGGTATTTCTGTGGGTTGGCGCTTGGCAAATGAAAAATTTGTTCCTGCTTTCTTTGATGAGTTAAAGTTGACAGGATCATATGGAGAAACCGGGAATGACCAAATTGCACCTTATCAATACCTTAATACTTATTCATTTGGTGCAGGTTATGTGAACAACGATAAGAAAGTTCCCACTTTAGTTCCCGGGGTAAGTGCTAATCCGAATGTGACATGGGAGGTTGCAAAACAGACTGATGTAGGTATTCATACAAAGATTTTTAATCGTAAACTTTCTTTTGAGTTACATTATTGGAATGAGATAAGAAATAATATACTGGCATTTAGAAGTGGTAGTGTACCTTCACTCACCGGTCTCAAATTACCAAGAGAAAATATAGGAAAAGTGAGGAGCTGGGGTTATGATGGCTCTATTAGTTGGGATAAGCATTTTACCAAGGACATAAATTATAGTATTTCTCTTAACGGTGGATATTCAACCAATAAAATTAAGTACATAGCTGAACCTAAGAGTATTCCTCAGTGGCAAAGGCAGACTGGAAAAAAAATGGGCGCTGGTTTGTTTTACATAGCTACCGGAGTCTTCCACAATAAACAGGAAATAAGTAATCATCCGCATGAACAAGGAGCCCGACCTGGAGACCTTATATTTAAAGATGTAAATGGTGACGGAAAAATAACAGCAAAAGATCGTGTTCGAATAAATAGGAATAATTACCCAACTTGGACAGGCGGGCTTACTCTAAGGGCACAATATAAGAATCTACATTTCAAGGTTTTCTTCCAAGGAAACGCAGGGGCTTCTAAATATGTCAGAACCGCATCGGGTACATTTGGTAATTATTATCAGCAATATGCTGCCAGACGGTGGACGCCAGAACATCCGAACGCAAATGGGCCACGGGCATATAATCGCCAACAGGCGTATTGGATAGCCCAGGAAAACACTTATTTCTTCCGTAAAACTAATTTTTTACGATTAAAAAATGCTAAAATTGGATATACGTTGCCTAAGAAGATTGTTTCAAAGTTAGACATGGATTCAGTACAGTTTTATATAAATGGATATAACCTTATCACATGGACAAGTTATAAACTTGGAGATCCAGAAACGGCAAATCCAAATTTGCAAGGTTTTCAAAATACGATTCAAAACCGTGGTGGTTCATATCCGCAAATGAGGTTATATAATATTGGCTTTTCTTTAAAATTTTAACCAGAATAAATCATTAGAGTTATGAAAAGATCAGTGTATTTATTAATTGTTTTTCTTGTAGTAGTTTTTACCAGCAGCTGCAAAGACCCGCTTCAGCTAAAGCCCAAAAGTAAACTAACTACTGTATCAGTATGGGAAAGTGCTTCTACAGTAAAAGCTGTCCTGAATAACATTTATCGCGGAATGGGACACGGAGCTAACCAGGCCCAGATGGGCAGTATGGATGATGATGGGTCAAGCATTCCAGATCTGGGTACTGGTGTGGTTGTTCAGTCAACTGTTACACCAGATAATATGGGCAATTTGTCAAGTAGCAGAAGTGATCAGTTTAAATGGGGTCCACTTTATAAATATATTCGGCAGGTTAATGTTTTCTTAAAGAAAGTTCGTAATGCTAAAATTGATCCAACTTTAAAAAAGCATTTTATAGGGGAAGCACATTTTTTGAGAGCATACTTTTACCAGAACTTGATGAAAGCCTATGGGGGTGTACCAATAATTACTAAGGTATATGGAATTAATGATAAAAATATGCAGCCCCCACGCAATAGTTTCAAAGAAACGGTTAATTTTATAATAAGTGAAGCCGATTCGGCAGCAAGTATGCTACCTACTGTAAGAACAGGGGATAACATTGGTCGGGCAAGTGCAGGAGCAGCTTTAGCCCTGAAATCCCGTGTGTTGTTATTTGCTGCAAGTAAGCTGTATAGAGTTAATCCAAGCGGGAAGGCATTTACAGGATATACAAAATCTCAAGATCCTACAACATTGTGGAAGAAGGCCAGGAATGCTGCTAAGGCAGTTATGGATCTTGGAGTTTATAATTTATATAAAGCAAATCCGGCTCCGGGGGATTCAGTTGCAAAAAATTTCCATGATTTATTCCATACGCAGCAAACAAATGAATCTATTATGGAAAGAGATTTTACAGGATCAAATAGGGATCAAAGCCAAAATTATCGTCCTTGGCAATATCATGGACCTAATGGATTTCACCAGTGGGGAGGGACTACACCAACCCAAAATTTAGTAGATGCGTTTAAAATGAAAGATGGCTCTGACTTTAGCTGGAATAATCCACAAGAAGCAGCGCATCCATATAAAAATAGAGATCCCCGGTTTTATGCGACTATACTTTATGATGGAGCTCCATTCAGAAAACGTCCTTCAGATGATATCCAGTATGATCAGGATGGGGTAATTCAGACCTTTAAAAAACTAACATTGCCAGATGGCGAAACAGTTCCCGGCTTAGATACAAGAGAAAGTCCAATTGAACCTTGGAATGGAACATACTCTGGCTATTACAACCGCAAACTTATCAGTGCTGATCAAGTTCCGCATACAGGTTTTTATCCAGGGCTCTGGTTCTACTTTCGTTATGGAGAAATTTTATTAAACTATGCAGAAGCCTCTATTCATCTTGGAGACTATGCAGCAGCCCGAAATGCGATTGACAAAATTAGACATCGGGCAGGTATGCCAAAGCTAAAATCTAGTCTTACGGGAAGTAAATTAATGTCTGCATATCGCAATGAACGACGAGTTGAGATGGCATTTGAAGAGCATCGTTTTTGGGATATTAGGCGATGGATGATAGCACCTAAGGTTATGAATCAGGATGCGGAAGGCATTGACATAAGTGCTAATGCGACAAATAGAGCTGATAGAAGTACTTATTATAATTATAACTACAAAGTTATGACTTACCAGAAAAGAAAATGGAGAGATAAGATGTATTTTTATCCAATCCCTCAATCCGAAATGAATAAAGATCCTAAGCTAAAACAAAACCCTGGATATTAATTCTCTAACTAATATTTAGGAGCTTAAATTAAAGTGGTATTTAGTGTCCGAAAATTAGCAATGATGTGGCAATTCAAAGTTTTTTGGAGGATCAAGAATTGTAAATCATTATGCAATTAAATATGGGAAAGTATAAATACATCATATTATGTTTTTTCCTTTTAATATTTTGTTTGTGCGTAGTGATATTTCTGAAAGAAACAAATGATAATTCTGATCCAGTTGGCTATGTAAATCCCTTTATTGGTACCGACTATTTTGGCCATGCTTTTCCAGGTCCTGCCCTACCATTTGGATTAGTTCATGTAAGTCCAGATATAGATACGACAGGGTGGAATTGGAAATCAGGATACCATTATATCGGAAAATCTATTATGGGTTTTAGCCAACTCCATTCTAATGGGGGAGGCGGCGATATACTCTTAATGCCTACGATTGGGAGCAAAATACATACAAGGCCTGGATCAAGAAAAGATCCAGATGAGGGTTATAGGTCAAGATTTAGCCATAAAGAAGAAAAGGCATCTCCTGGATATTATGAAGTTATGCTTAAGGATTATAACGTAAGAGCAGAGGTTACCACAACTCGTCGGGTGGCATTTTATAAATACATATTTCCTAAGTCAAATGATGCTAATATACTAATAGACTTAGGTCACGGCGTAAGAAACCCTGTCAAGAAGGCATATGTAAAAATTAATGCTGATAAAAATCAATTAGAAGGTTTTAGAAAATCAACTAATGGTTCTAAAGTTTACTTCGTTATTCAATTCAATAAAAAATTTTCTTCATTTGGTACATGGAATAATCATGGGAATCATCCTGAATCAAATACTGAAACAAAGTATCCTTACAAAACGGCAGAAACGGGTAAGCATATTGGTGCATTTGTCCGATACCATACAACTAAGAATGAGTCTATTCTTGTAAAAGTTGGAATTTCTTTTGTAAGTATTAAAGGGGCATTGGCAAATTTAAATCAGGAAGCCCATAATTGGGATTTTAAAAAAGTAAAAGAAAATGCAAGAAAAATATGGAATAAACAACTTTCTAAAATTACAGTAGAGGGGGGAACAAAAAAACAAAAGCAAATTTTTTATACAGCTCTTTATCATACTTTATTGTACCAATATATATCCAATGATATAGATGGAAAGTATTTTGGAATGGATAAAAAAATACATAAAGAATCCTGGGGTTATTTTTATCCAAAATTTCAGGCATGGGATACATTTCGAGGTGAATATCCTTTAATGACGCTTATTGAACCTCATCATGTTCCAAACATGATGAAGTCGATTGTTGCCAATTATAATCATTTCGGGTGGCTTCCTGCTCAGCATGCACGGAATCTTTTTGGAGAAGGCATGATTGGTGATCATCTGGTTCCTATTATTGTTGATTCGTACATAAAAGGAATACATGGCTATAATATTCATACTCTTTATAAAGCCATGAAGAAAAAAGCACTTTCTTATCCCAACGATTTGGATTCTTCAGATGGTAGATCTGGTTTAAAGTATTATAAAAAATTGGGATACATCCCCGTTAATAGGGTTAAAGAGTCGGTCTCTAAAACGTTGGAATATAGTTATGATGATTGGTGTATTGCACAACTTGCCAAAAAATTAGATAGAAAGAAGGACTATACCTTATTTAAAAAGAGGGCACTTTATTATCGCAATCTATATGATCCATCGACGGGTTTCATGCGACCCAAAAAAGCTAATGGAAAATGGTTGGGGAGATGCAATAATGACAAACCTAAAATCATTTCAGATGGGTATAATTCTTATTATAGCTGTTTTGACCCATTATTTGTAGGAGTTATGCCATACCGCTTTTATGCTGAATCGAATGCCTGGCAATATCTATGGTTTGTACCACAGGATATTAGAGGGTTGATAAATTTAATGGGAGGCAAGAATAAATTTGTAAGCAGACTGGATCACTTTTTTACGATGAGTCCTGAAATAACAGGACCAGAATATATCGGTGTAGTAGGAACAATAGGCCAGTATGTTCATGGAAATGAGCCGGATTTTCAAGTTCCTTATCTATATGATTATGCAGGAGCTCCATGGAAGACCCAGAGAATAGTAAGGAAGATTATGAGAGATGAATATAGCGCTGGACCGGGTGGAATAAGTGGAAATTGTGATGCTGGTGCAATGTCAGCTTGGTATGTATTCAGTGCTATGGGATTTTATCCCGTTTGTCCAGGTCGTCCATCTTATGAAATTGGGAGTCCAATTTTTAAAAAGGTTACTATTCACCTTGGAGGCAAGAACGATAACAAAATGTTTGTAATAAAAGCCAAAAATGTTTCGGCGACTAACAAATACGTTCAATCAGCAACTTTAAATGGTAAACCTTTAAAAAAAGACTGGATCAAACAATCTGATATTACTAATGGTGGAAAATTAATGTTCATCATGGGGGATAAACCTAATAAAAATTGGGGTAAAAAATCTGAGGAAGCCCCCCCTTCTTTAACACAAAAATAATAGGTAAATATGAATACAGAAATAAAATCATTTCATTTATGTATCTTCTTCATTTTTGTAATTATTTTTTTTAGCGCTTATACCAACAAAGCCTATTGTTTACAGAAGCAGGGACATGTCAAAAAGTTTAATTTTACTTCCGCAAAAATAGTAGTACCTCAAAATTTATCTAAAACGGAGCAGGCGGCGCTCCAGATGTTAGTCCATGAGATAAATAAAAGAACCAGAATTCGCCTGTCGGTGATGGACAACTGGCCTTCTGCTTCCACGCCAGTCATCGCTGTGGGACCGGTTTCTAAACTTCGAGATAATCCTGGACCATTTTCGCAATCCCTGTTTCATTCTTCAACAAAAGGTCATGCAGAAGGCTATACTATTAAAATAGAGAAGAAAATAAGGAAGGCCCCGACTGTTTTAATTCTGGGCAATGACGCCCGTGGCATGCTTTTTGGTATTGGATATTTTCTTAGAAAAATATTGATGTATAAGCAAAAAATTTTGGTTCCATCGTCTTTGCATGAGGCTACTTATCCAAGACTTGCTCTCCGGGGGCATCAATTGGGATATCGACCCAAGACAAACAGTTATGACGGATTTACTGCAAAAATGTGGGAAAATTATATTCAGGATCTAATCGTATTCGGGACAAACTCAATAGAACTTCTCCCACCGCACACTGACGATATTTCGAATAGTCCTATGTTCTACCGCCCCCAAATTGATATGATGGTAAAAATGGATAAGGTAATAAAGAAATATGGTTTGAACGCTTGGATATGGTATCCCATGATGTTTGGAGACTACTCAAAAGCAAAGAATGTAAAAAAATCTCTCGCCGAAAATAAGAAGATTTTTTCGCGTCTTCCGAAGATAAGTGCTGTATTTGTACCTGGTGGGGATCCCGGACATACTCGTCCAAAGGCTATGTTTAGTTATATGAAGAAAGAAGCTCACTTATTGCATAAGTATCATCCTAATGCCCAGTTATGGATGTCTCCCCAAGGATTTAACAAAAAATGGATGCAGGAATTTTATACGCTTTTAAAGAAACAACCCCATTGGTTAACTGGAATTGTTTATGGTCCACATATTGGGATAAGTGTGGCTGAATTCCGTAAAAAAATTCCCAAACGTTATCTCATAAGGAGGTATCCTGATATAACTCACAATTATGATAGCCAATATCCTCCTCCTAAATGGGACTATGCTTATGCCGCGACGGAAAATCGAGAGTCGATTAACCCAAGACCTACTCAGGAAGCTGATATTTTCCGCTCAGTAAACCCAAAAGACTATTATGGATTTATTTCCTATTCAGAGGGAATTAACGACGATATTAATAAAATGATATGGAGCGGTTTGGGATGGAACCCAGAAACGAAGGTAAGAAATATTTTGAGAGATTATAGTCGTTATTTCATAGGTCCTAAGTATGCTGATAATTTTGCTCAAGGTATCATGGATTTGGAGAAAGATTGGGAAGGGCCTTTATTGAATAATAGTTCCGTGTATAATACTCTTCGTAAGTTCCAGTCTATGTGGAAAGGAGCTGATCCACAGCAACGATTAAATTGGCGGTTTCAGGAAGCAATGTTCAGGGCTTACTATGACGCATATGATCGTCGTCGGTTGACGTATGAAACTAATTTGCAAAATAAGGCCATGGATATATTACAAAAAGCTCCCCGTATTGGTTCATTATTGGCAATGAGCCAGGCCAGAACGGTTCTAAATAAGGCAGTTGAAGACCCTGTTGCTCAAGGTTGGGAAAAACAGATTTCTAAATTGGCAGATGCACTTTTTCAGAGCATCCATATGCAGAAAAGTGTAAATAAATATTATGCCGAATATACAAGGCGGGGAGCAAATTTGGATTTAATAAACTATCCGTTAAATAACCGAATTTGGTTAGAAAAACAATTCGATCGTATAAAAAAACTAAAAAGTGAGAAAAAACGCTTGGCTCAAATTCAAAATATTATTAACTGGAAGAACCCAGGTCCTGGTGGATTCTATGATGATTTAGGTAATCTCGGTAATCAACCTGATCTTGTATGGGGCAAAAGTTATAAAAAGGATCCCGGCTATTTAAACTCGCCTCATATCAGTTTTAATGTTGGTGGAGCGCGAAAACAATGGCGAATATCGTGGCAGAGATATATGCAAACATTGTTTGATACTCCATTGAAGATGCACTATTCCGGTCTTGATAGCACGGCCCAATACATAGTTAAGGTTGTATATAGCGGGGATCATTTTAAAAGGAAAATACGTCTTATGGCGGATGATAGTATTCAGGTTCATTCCTACATAAAAAAACCGATGCCTGTTCATCCGGTTGAATTCAATATACCCCAAAAAGCAACTGAAAATGGTAGCTTAACTTTAAAATGGAATCAGGCACCTGGTCAGGGAGGAGATGGCCGCGGATGCCAAGTTGCAGAAGTATGGCTGGAGAAGGAGAAATTCGCCCAAAGTCAGACTAACTAATAAAGATTTTAATCAAAAGAATAAAGTTAACTTCATGGATTTAAAATCAAGCAATGTTAAAAAGCGGTTAAAGGAAGGTAAAATCTGTTTTGGAACTATGCTTCGAGTATTAAAATCCCCACAAGCAATCGCGCTATGTGCCGCTCAAGGATGGGATTATGTGATTATGGATACCGAGCATAACGATTATGATTATGAGACACTAGCAAGTTGCACGCTTTTAGCGAAATACGAGCAAATGGGCTTATACGTACGTGTCCCTGATACACTGTACCATCAAATGGCACAGATGTTGGATCTTGGAGCCGAAGGGTTAGTGCTACCACAGGTGAGAACTGGGGAGGAAGCTGCCCATATTACTAATTCGACAAACTATGCACCTATAGGCCAGAGGGGGGTGAGTATCTCTAATGTAGTAACGCAATTCCGTGACTATGATATAAAAACTTATACGGAGTGGGCCAATAAAGAGCTTATGACAATTATACAGATTGAAAGCGAAGAGGGGGTAAACAATGTAGACGAGATCGTTTCAGCCCAAGAGATTGATGCAGTAATGATTGGACCCTCTGATTTGTCACAGGATATGGGCATACCCGGGCAGCTTCATCATTCAGATTTGGAACAAGCTTTAGATGAAATTATCGAAAGTTGCAATAGTCATAACGTAGCACCTGGTATTCATTTGCAGGATATTGAAGATGTAGAAAAGTGGATTCATCGAGGGATGCGTTTTATTACGTATAGCTATGATATAAATTTTCTCAAAGAGGCTTCCCGGAATGCGCTGGGAGAGTTACGATCACTGGCTGGCAACAAGTAAGGAAATGTGAAGCAAATAATTTATAACGGCAAAATTAATTTGAAAAATGAATTCCAACCGATGGGAAGTTTATAATCGCGGGGGTAAATATCGTGTTTTAGTAACAAAAATGCTGCCTGGTGACCAATGGCTTAGGATTTTAGAGGAGGCGAATTATCAAATTGAAGTCTCCACTTCAAACACTTTAAATTCTAAAGATACATTAATTAAAAAGATAAAAGGTCATTGCGCTGGTGCAATTGGCCAACTCACTGAACAGTGGGATGAAGATGTACTTGAGGCACTGAATAAGGCAGATGGTAGGATCTATTGTAATTATGCAGTTGGTTATGATAATGTCGATCTGAAAGCTGCGACTGAAAAGGGGATTGCAGTGGGAAATACACCTGGAGTTTTAACAGAGACAACTGCTGAATTGGCTGTTGCTTTAACATTAGCTTGTGCCCGCCGTGTTGTTGAGTCGGATAGATACGTTCGTAAAGATCAATACCAGGGTTGGTTGCCTAAGCTCTTTTTAGGAAAAAGATTAACAGGACAAACCGTAGGTGTAGTTGGAGCTGGAAGAATTGGTTCTGCTTATGCTAAATTGATGACATCTGGTTTTGGGATGGATGTAATTTATTTTAGCAGAAGCAAGAATGTAAAGCTTGAAGAAGATATAGCTCGTAACAGGGACTCAAATATAATTAAAAGAGCTAATTCATTAAAAAATTTACTTAAAAATTCTAATATAGTAAGTCTGCATACACCGCTAAATAAGGGAACGTATCATCTGATTGGAGCCGAACAATTATCCCAAATGAAAGATGATGCAATTCTTATTAATACCAGTCGGGGCGCTGTGGTTGACGAAGCAGCCTTGGCTAAACACTGTAAAAAAAATATACAATTCAAGGCAGGATTAGATGTATTTGAGAATGAACCCATTGTAAATGATGATCTTAAGGGACTAAAGAATGTAACGCTTACTCCTCATATAGGATCGGCAACTCGTTGGACAAGAGAGGCAATGGCTCTTTTGGCCAGTTTAAACATTAAAGGAGTTATAGAGGAATATCCAGTATGGAAAGAAGAGCGAATTAGTCCTTTTTTAGAAATTACTCCACCCAATGCCATACCGAGCATAGTCAATTCAAAATCTTTAAACTTCAATGCAAATTGATTAAGATTAAAAAAAGTGAATTCATTTTTAGGAAGAATTTATTTAGAGAATGCCACGCTTCGACCATCGAGGCTACTCCAAATGGATTAGTAGTTGCCTGGTTTGCTGGTACAAAGGAAGGAAATAAAGATACTAAAATTTGGTTAAGTCGACTGGAAGCTGGCAAATGGACTAAGCCTACTTCTGTAGCAAATGGTATATATAAAGACAAAAGATACGCTGTTTGGAATCCAGTGTTATTCCTCGTTCCTCAAGGTACTCTTTTATTATTTTATAAAGTGGGATTTAATCCCAAAAAATGGTGGGGAGAGGTAAAATATTCTAATAATTTTGGTAAAACCTGGTCTGAGAATCACTATTTATCTGAAGATATTTTTGGTCCTACAAAAAATAAGCCAATCCTCACAGAGGACGAGCGTCTAATTTGCCCTTCGAGTACTGAAAACAAAGGCTGGCGAATACATTTTGAAATCAGTAAAGATTTAGGAAATTCCTGGAAAAAAATAGGTCCTATTAACGACGCTAAGAAATACAATGTGATTCAGCCGAGTATATTGAAACACGGTAAAGATATCTTGCAAGCCGTTGCGAGAAGTAAGGAAAGCAAGATTATTAGTAGCTGGTCTTATGATGGAGGATATACTTGGAGTAAATTACAGCCAATTGAACTTCCCAATCCTAATTCAGCTGTCGATGCATTAACTCTAGAGAATGGACTTTTTCTATTAGTTTATAACCATTCTCAAAGTGAAGAAGGAGAGTGGGGAAAGGGCGAAGGAGGTGTATGGGGAGGCCCAAGAACCCCTCTAAATATTGCTGTATCCAATAATGGTAAAAACTGGAAAAGAATTATAACCTTAGAGGATGACGTTGGTGAATACTCATATCCAGCAGTTATTCAATCGTTAGATGGATTAGTCCACATAACGTATACGTGGAAAAGGCAGACCATTAAGCACACTGTTTTAGAACCCGAGCTATTTAACGAAAATAGAAAAATGTTAAAATATAATTAAGCTTCAACCTATATGGATAAGACCTATGTTTTGCAATTGTAACAAGATATCTAATGATATAATCCTAACTGATGAGATAGTTTCAACGATAAATTAACTATAAAACCCATGAAATACTCTAAAAATCTGTTTGGGATGCCGGCCATGATCACCGTTGCGTTGCTTTTGTGCACGTTGCAGGCCTTTGGACAAGTCCCTGAATTTCATACCGAGAATATTTTGCCATTTCAAAGCGATCACGTGCATGCCTCGACGATCGTCCAATTATCCAATGGTGATTTGCTTGTTGCGTGGTTTCAGGGAAGCGGAGAGCGGCAGTCGGATGATGTCAAAATATTTGGAGCCCGAAAAAAATATGGCAGTCACAAATGGAGCCCGCCGTTTGTAATGGCTGATGTGAAGGGATTTCCCGACATAAATCCCGTGCTGTTTATTGACGGCAAGCATCGCCTTTGGCTTATGTGGTATACCGTTCTTGCC
>Ga0209921_1000276_pt1 | contig 17466 bp, 16 predicted proteins | sample SalPonF2_C_D2_MG_FD_185730 | JGI IMG/M metagenome (GOLD analysis project Ga0209921, IMG submission 185730) | Salt pond soil microbial communities from South San Francisco under conditions of wetland restoration - Salt Pond MetaG SF2_C_D2_MG... ...
GCTGGATCACATCCAATTTAAATTGTTTGCTGTAGGTTCGTCTTTTACTCATAATAGTTTTTGGTCATAAATTGCAGCCGGCAATCTATGGCTTAACTGTGTGTCCACCAAAATGTAGCAAGTTCAGTAATTCGTCCTGTTCTTGAAGAACTGAATTTTAATGTTCATGTAGCTCATGAAATAGAAGTTCCTGGCTCAATTACTAGACAAATTATTGAACATATTTTAGAGGATGAGTTGGTCATTGCCAATCTGACTAATTTAAACCCAAATGCCATGTATGAATTAGCAATAAGACATGCTAACAGAAAACCTGTTGTTATACTTGCTGAACATGGAACTGATTTACCTTTTGATGTTTCAGACGAGAGGACAATTTTCTTTACAAATGATATGTCAGGTGTAGAAGAACTAAAACCAAAGTTAAAAAACAGTATTAAGAAAGCTTTGAACGATGAGAATCCAGATAATCCAATTTATAGAGTAGTTCAATCTAGCATAATGAAGAAAATTGCAAAAGAAAATAAGATGGATTCTGACTCTTATATAATTGACAGAATTGATGATCTTGAGTCCACTATGAACAGATTATTTTCTTCAATAAATAGTCGAAATTATACAGATTTTAAAAACCCAACAGAATTTACAGTAAAATCTAGTATACCTGATTTCAGAAATTTCGTAGCTGATTTGCAAGCAGCAACAGGAAAATTGATAAAAAGTAAGGAAAAAGATTTTGGGGGATTTATCTATCTAGATGATCACCATTTCCCTTATGATATCTTAGTTGATCTTATAGACAAACATAAAATAGAAATTACAGATTCTATACAGTTTACCTAACCCGCGCATTAAGCGGACAGGCCTCGCCAGATCTTGCCCGCCTGCTATTTATTAGTTAACATTTCGTTTGTAAATAATTTCAAAATATTGGCGCCTGCAGCTTATGCGCAAGGTCGTTAGCAAGCTTGCGAATATTAATCATGAGATAAATAATTATGATCAAAAGATTACCCTTTTCATCTAGTTCTAATCTTCTAAAAATGCCTGAAACTGGAATTGGCTATCAAATCATAGATGCAGTTATTGAACACCGGAGAAGAAAAGAAAGATTTCTTGTCTATAATACATTATTAGCCGTAAGTTTTGACGAAAGGTTTTTTCAACAAAGAAGGAAAATAATTAGAGAAGGATACGAAAGAACATTAAATAAGGCCTCTTATATTTCATTTGAAAGTGCTTCTTTAGTTAATAAATCCCAGCTAGGTATTTCGCCACGCCTCATGATGGAAGGAAAGGGTGACAAAGGCAGACATGAAGGCGGTAATGGAGCAACTGATAATCCCAAGGAAAATGCCGATGGTAAAGAAATATTTGTTCGAATCTCAGCTTATGAAAATGACAGAAGAATTGATGAAAAAAATAAAAAGCTTTTACCAGGTTCATATACAACCACTCATAATGATTATCTAACATGTTTAACTTATGATGATGACCCAATTGATAGATATGCTCTTCCAAATGATGAAGACATTGAATGGGCATTTTATATTCAACCTGAAAGGAAAGATGAACTACAAAGAGGTATCGTACAACCAGCTTTTGGTCATGCTGGAGGTGGAATAGAAGCATTTTTTGAAAAAGGAACTAGCAAAAACACATATTACAACAAAAAACCCTATGGCCAATGATAAGCCTAAGAAAATCAAGTTAGATAAGGAGCAGATTGAATATTTATCTAAATTACCAGAAACGGGTATGGGTTATCAAATTGTTGATATAACCCTAAAAAATGGGCGGAAAATTAATAACCAAACTGTGTTAAATTCAGAATTTTTGTTATTAGAAAATGATGATATCTCTTTAGAGCAAATATCTAAAATTGAACTTTCAAAAAAATAATCAGCTTGCTAACCCGCGCATTAAGGGGACGCACCTCGCCAGGTCTTGCCAGTTTTTGGCTTTTTAGTTTCTCGTTCATTATTTATCAACTCAACATTTTTTCGTGCGCCGCTTATGCGCAATGTCGTTAGGCTGCGCGGCTAAGGCCAACTCGTTTTGTCTTTAAAGCGTCGGTGGTTTTTTGCTGTAGCAATGGGTTTTTAGCAGAATAAAATTTCCAGTCGTTGGTGAAGGATTGCTTCTATTGAGCCAACAAATTGATTACCGTTTGCTGCTTTTTTGAACGAGTGGCTCTAAAAAGTCACGAATCTGCACCAGTGCTTCTTTCTGGCTCTCTTCCCTGCCTTTTTCAACATTTTGTATTCGCGGCTTTCCCAAGATTTCCCGGTGCCTGTAGCGCTGTTGGTCTCCCATCGTTCGGGTTTGGCGCTGGCGCCGCTAGCTTTGATTCTTAAATCTTTGCTTCTTTAAAGCGTCTCAGGTTTCGCGGGCCTTCGTTGCGATTCTTAGCCTAACCCGCGCATTAACGCGGACAGGCCTCGCCCATTCTTGCCAACTTCCCATTTATTAGTTAACCTGTCATTTGTAAATAATTTCAACACCTTGGCGCCTGCAGGTTATGCGCAAGGTCGTTATATGGCTCAATAAAAACATCTTGATTCATCTATGAGATTTGGACATGACAAAAACGGAAATAAGATAAGGCCTTCAGAAACAGGTGATAGAGCAATATGTAAAATGTGTGGCGGTATTTTAATTGCTCATTGTGGAGATATTAGACCAAAACATTGGCAACATAAAAGCAAAAAAGATTGCGATTCATGGAAAGGTGAAGAAACAGATTGGCATCTCAATTGGAAAGCAAAATTTCCCGAAAAAAGCCAAGAAGTAGTCATAACGAAAGATGGCGATACACATCGAGCAGATGTAAAAACGAAAGAAGGTATTGTTTTAGAATTTCAAAATTCATCAATTTCGTATTCTGATATTGCGGAAAGGGAAGATTTTTATGGAAATATGTTATGGGTAGTAAACGCAGAAGAGTTCAAATCTCATTTTGATATTCATAGTATAGTATTAAGTAAACTGCGAAGACTTGAAGAAAAATTTAGTTTCAAATATTTGAACGCAACAAATGATTATGATAAGGAATTAAAATCACTCAAAAAGGAGATTGTTCAAACAAATGCTTTAGGAACACAAAAAAGTAGACTTATTAAAGAGAACCGAAAGGAAATACAGAAGCTAAAAAGTCACCTCGAAAATATTGGTGATCTTTCAAAAAGTATTATTGACTCTTGGTCTGCTGATAATTTTCTAGGTTTGCCGAGTATATCATATTCAATTGACAGTAAATATAGAGTGGCAGTAAAAAAGATTTCCAAAGAAATAAAGGGATTAAAAGAGAAGAAACAGATAATTCAGGATAACCTTCAGATAATTTACAAACTTGAAGATTACGAGTTGAGTGGTAACAATTATAAAATTGTCAAATATTCACAAATAAATCGTCCTGAAAATTATACTAAGGTTAAAGCGGTCAAAAAGGAAAGCAAGGATACCCTTTGGCCAGAAATAAGGTCAATAGACTCTAAGTCTCAATTTGAAAGTTTCAGTTATAGAAAAGACAATTTCATATTTATAATTGATCATACAGAGAAGGAAAAGAAACTTAAGAATTATAATGAAGACCTTGAGAAAGAAATAATTTCCAAAAGAAATTCACTTAAAGAGCTTCAAAAAGAAATAAAGGATAACCTGATTAAATCAATCAATTCAAAAATTATTGAGTTAAAGAAAGAAAATATTAGTCTTGAGTCAGAATGGGATGAGCTAATTAGTAAAAAAGCAGACCTATCAAAGGAAAAAAATGTCAAAAAATATTATCGAGAAGAAAAAATTGAGACAGCTAAACAGAACTTAGACAAACAAAAAGAAACTGTGAAAAGTGAAGTAATGCGAGAGAATAAGGGTCTTTATACTTATGAATGGAAAAATGAAAGAAAAAGTTGGAGAGGAGCTGACTGCCCAATTTTTTTCGATTTTGGTGAGGGATATTTATTTAAGAAATTAAGTGATACCAAATTCAAAAAAATTAGCATTAATGACTTTTTAAGTCGCTATGCAAATTATTAGCGCCATATAACCCGCGCATTAAGCGGACAGGCCTCGCCAATTCCTTGCCTCCCTTTTATTCATTAGTTAACCTGTCATTTTATAATTAATTCGGCATTCAGGCGCCTGCAGCTTATGCGCAATGTCGTTAGGTGTAAAAAAATTCAGTAGTCTAATGAAAAACTTCGTCAAGCTTATTTTTGTAGTAGTTCTTATCACTGGTTGTGGTTTACCACAGAAAGGCGACATTGTTGAAAATAAATTGACCCAAAAAAGGTATAAAGTTCAATGTTCGGGCAAACTTATTGAATGCTTGAAAAAAGCAAAATTAGATAGCTCTATTTACAATTTTAAATTTCAACAAGGAAATAAAGCTACATCACAGTGGATTTCTATCCATGTATCAGAAGAAGATTCCGTACAAAATCCAAATGTAATTTCTTATTACGGTAAAGAAGAAAAACAAACGAGAAGATTACCTAACCATGGTTTTTTAAATATTACTATCAAACATTGGAATTATATTGAAGCAGATGAATTTGAGAAAGATTGGCATGTAATTAATTGATTCAAATCATTACACATTAAAAACTACGCTTAGTTAGTTCGAAAAATGTTATTCAATTCTAAATGAGAGACTGCATAGTTGTTTTTGATACAAATTCTTATCGCTATTTAGCAAGGGAGATACCTGATAAACAAATTCTGGATCTCAACAAAATAGAAAAGAAAAACTCGATAACCTCTTTGGGTTCACATTATGTCGCTTTTGAGTTAATATCTCATTTAAGTGATAAAACTGATCCTCATTTTGAAAATTGTTATCAAGCCTTAAACCTTTTATATAAACACATTAAATATGACAAAAATCTACATTTCATTGCTAATGCTGAAGCAATTTTATGCAAATTACTTTATAAGGAACTCCCTCCCTACACTGATGAAGTAAATCACCGTTTGGTCAATTTGATTTACAAAATTATTTCTGATAAAAATAATTTGCAGGATAAAATAATCCATAAAGAAGTTAGTCGAATTGAACAAGAATTAAATGAAATAGAGGAAAGATTCTTGGACGAATTAAGACGAAGTATTATCAAACGGATTAAACCAAACTCAGAAAAATGGAACTCGATAAAAGAAGATTCTGACTTGAGAAAAAGAGCTTTAACTTTTCTTAATTCTAAAAACCAAGATTATTACACCGCTTATAGTAATGTTATTAAAGCCGCAAATGCATTAGAAATCCGAGAATCTTATTTAGAAACTCATAAGAAAGTTTTATGGGTTAAGAGTATTTTTAAGGTTCAACTCGAATTTTATAGATTAATTCTTAAAAAGATTTGGATTGATGGAGCTAATGCAGATAAAGGATCTAGAAGAAACTGGATTTGGGATCTTCATATAATTCTTTGCTTGGGTAATAATCTCCTTTTTAATGAAAAAGAGGTCTATTTAATAACCTCAGATGGTGAAATATTAGAAGCAGCCTCCAATGCTGGTGCGGATAAATATGTGTTAAAATTAGAAGAATATCTTACAGCATGTGGATTTTACACCTAACCCGCGCATTAAGGGGACACACCTCGCCAATTCTTTGCTGCTCTTGGTTTTAAAGTTCTTCTTTCGTTAGTTGCTAATTCAACATTCATGCGTGTGCACCTTATGCGCAATGTCGTTAGTTTGCCGCCGGCTCCTGGTTGTTTTTAACGTTTAGCCGCATTTTTTGCTTTTCTAAACTTGGCCAACAAAAAATAGTTTTTGCCTCGGCTTTCCGGCTGCCACTTTTTAGTCCAGAATCTGCACCAGTGCTATTTTTACGTTTCGCAGTTTTGCCCTCGTGGTTGGTGGAGCATCCGAGATTTTCCGGACAAAATTTTTGGTAGATCGGGCGTTGCTGACGGCCGCCTATCTCCCATTAGTCTGCGCCGGCGGTTTATTTCGTTTGCTGCTCGCTGTTTTTTTCGAGGTTTTAATGAAAGTTTTGCTGGCTTGTTTTTGGCTGCCCCCCAAACTAACCCGCGCTATCAGCGGACAGGCCTCGCCCTCTCCTTGCCTCCGGTTCATTTATTAGTTAACCTTTCATTTGTAATTAATTTCAAGATTCCGGCGCCTGCAGCTGTAGCGCCAATCGTTATAGCACTTATAAAAAACTTGCCTGCATAACTTAACCCGTTATTTTAATAGTAAATTAGCAAGCTAACACCAACTCAAATTTAGAATGCATATTGACAAAAAAATTCTGAGTGACATCAAGAGAGGATGTGATTACCTGATAAAAAACTATGAGCATTTTGCAGATTACAGAGAAGATTTAGAATTCAGTGATGATCCTGATGATTATGATGAATTCGATTATATACCTTTTTATTTCCCTGGTGAACACGACTATATAGAATTTCATATAACAAATTTTCTGAGACTAGTTGATGAATTCCCAACTTTAGAAATCATAAATAAAGGTAGAATTAAAACTAAGTCTTTTACCTACCAAATTGTTGGAACAGCTAGTGCAGAAGAAGAGCATGTAATAAAAGATTTTCACGACTTTTCATTATCATTAGATAATGGAATTCACATTGATATAGTTGAAAATTCATTCATTGTTGGTTTAGCTGCTATAGAACTAGATGCCTATCAAAAAGATATTTTGGGTGCTGTTACCCCCTACCTAGCAGTTGAAATTGAGTACCCTAATGATTTTGAGAAACTCTCTGAGGAGGAAGAAGAAGATTTAATAAAATCCTATCTATTTGAAATAGCCGATAGTTCAGGTATTTCATTGAAATATTCTGAATTAAATGATTTCGACTTTGATTATGAGGCTTGGAAAGAAGAAATGACAGAAAAAGCGGTTGAGAGTCTTCGAAGTTTAGAGCCTTATAACGAAGGCATGAGGCTATTTGTCTCGGCTTTACAAATTGAAGACCCAGAGTTAAAATTGCTCAACTTCTATAAAATACTAGAGCACTTTGCCCCTGTTGTAGTAAACATAGAAGGAAATGAATTAATGAGAAAAAAATTAGATGTAGCGCAAACAAAAACACTAGATGGTGATTTTATTCGTTCGATTTTTGATTTAGCTAAATCTTATGAGGAAAAATTTCGTGATGAAGAATTGATTAAATCTATCTTTAACGTCTCATTCGATTTTGTAGGGTTATTTGAACACTTACCAAAATCAATTCGAAAACAAGTTAAGAAACAAGCTAAATTTGAGAAGTTAACTTATGAGACTGACAATGATAAAACTGCTATTGCATGCAACATGGTAGCCAAGATATTGTATGCAACTAGAAATAGAGTCGTACATTCTAAATCAAACTTTTCTACAAATGGTAATGAATGTCCGAGCTCAGATTTGAGTCAATTTAACGAATTTCTAAAGCATGCTAGTTCTCAAACAATTAGATGGTATAATAGACTGCCTAAGCACCAAAAATCAACTAACATAAAATAGTAACAAGTGCTATAACCCGCGCATTAAGCGGACACGCCTCGCCAATTCTTTGCTCCTCTTGGTTTTAGGTCTCGTCTTTCGTTAGTTGCTAATTCAACATTCATTCGCGTGCAGCTTATGCGCAATCTCGTTAGAGCAACTCGATAATTAATTAGTCACATGTCTATAATAGATTTTTCTGAAATACCCATAAAAAATTCAAAGAAAGACCTTTCCGATGAATTTGAATTATTTGCAAGAGATTATCTGGAAATGAAAGGCTTTACAATTATTAATGGGCCCGATCGTGGGCCTGATCTTGGCCGTGATTTAATTGTTGAAGAACAATTGGACGGGATTATTGGTAATGTGAAGAGACGTTGGTTGGTTTCATGTAAACATTTTGCTCATAGAGGAAAAGCAGTGGGTAAAAGTGATGAAATAGATATCAATGATAGGGTTAAGTCAAATAATTGCGATGGGTTTTTGGGTTTTTACTCTACACTTCCTTCAAGTCCTTTAGTGAAAAAACTCGAAGGTTTAAAAAAGGTTAATTTTGTAATATTTGATAAAGAAAAAATTAGTAATGACTTATGTAGATCTTCTGATGAAACAAATCTTTTTAGAAGATACTTTCCAAAATCATATGATAAATACAATACTCAAAATCCGACACCTTCTAATATTTTTGAGAAAGAATTTAAATTAAAATGTGATAATTGTGGACAAGATTTACATGAAATCGGGAATGGAGTATTAGCTTTTGGGAAAAAAGATGATATGATTGAAGACATATATGTCGCATGTAAAGGCAAATGTGATCGCATTTTACAAAGTAAATTCTCACAAAGAGGTTTACATGATTTATGGGATGAACTTGGAAATCTAAAAGCACCTTTAGGTTTTTTAAGATGGCTTTTAAAAACAGAAAATCATCTCTTAGAAATGTATAGTTTAGATACTAAGGCTAGAGAAAAATTAAATTATATTTTAATTAGCTCTTTCCAACAAGTTTCTAGGGATCATACAAACGATGAAATACAAAAGTATGGCCAACCATCGTCAGTTAATTCAGTTTATTAAGTTGCTCTAACCCGCGCATTAAGGAGACGCACCTCGCCTACTCTCTGCCGACTTTTGGCTTTTTAGCTTCTCGTTCATTATTTATCAACTCAACATTCATTTGTGCGCACCTTATGCGCAATGTCGTTATACTGCGCGGTCGGCCTTCGCGGTTTGTCTACATAGTTTGGCGCAGTTTTCTGCTTTTCTTTGGGCTAACAGCAGCTCAACTTTTCAGGCCAGGTTTGTGGTGTGCTTTTTTGAGGCTAAGAATCTGCACCAGTGCCTATTTTACATTCCGCTTCCCTGCCCTCCTGGCTGGCTTCGTATTCCTGCTTTTCTCAAAAATATTCCGGTGCTCCTGCCCTTTTCCAACAGCCCATCTGGGTCCTGTCTTGGCCGCCGCGGCTATGTCGCCGGTCAGTGGCTTTGGTTTTTCCTGCTTCTATCGCAGCCGTTGCCGGGTTCCCATGTTGTCGCCACAGTATAACCAGCGCTTCAAGCGGACGTGCGAGCTTCGGGCCTTTCCAAAAGCGGTCGCTCTGTGGTGCTGACTTCTGGGTTGGGTTCCTCACAAAAAATCGGTGCCAACGCCTGGGGGCTCCTCTGAATTCTTCGCTGACTACTTCATATGTCACGGTCGTGCCCGGGGTATCGCTTCCTTTTGCTTGTGTTTTCACTCCGAATTGTTAACTTGATTTGTCAACTGAAACCACGCCGCTTAAGCGCGAGGTCGTTATACTGCGCGGTCGGCCTTTACGGTTTGTCTAAATAGTTTGGCGCAGTTTTCTGCTTCTTTTTTGGCTTTGAGCAGCTCAAAAATTTCAGGCAAGGTTTGTGGTGTGCTTTTTTAGGGCTAAGAATCTGCACCAGTGCCATTTTTAAATTCTGCTTCCCTGCCCTCCTGGCTGGCTTCGTATTCCTGCTTTTCTCAAACAATGCATCGGTGCTCCTGCCCTTTTCGAACAGCCTATCTGGGTCCTGTCTTGGCCGCCGCGGCTATGTCGCCGGTCAGTGGCTTTGGTTTTTCCTGCTTCTATCGCAGCCGTTGCTGGGTTCCCATGTTGTCGCCACAGTATAACCAGCGCTTCAAGCGGACGTGCGAGCTTCGGGCCTTTCCAAAAGCGGTCGCTCTGTGGTGCTGACCTCTGGGTCGGGTTCCTCGCAAAAAAATCTGTGCCAACGCCTGGGGGCTCCTCTGAATTCTTCGCTGACTACCTTATATGGTCACGGTCGCGCCCGGGGAATCGCTTCCTTTTGCTTGTGTTTTCACTCCGAATTGTTAACTTGATTTGTCAACTGAAACCACGCAGCTTAAGCGCAATGTCGTTATACAGTTCATTCAATTCTACAGCATATGGAATCTATTCTAATCGGAAATGGAATAAATATTCAATATGGTGGGAAAGAATATTTGAATGGAAATATAATTAGGCGGGCAATAAACAATGTTTTAACTGGAAGCTTCCCTTCAGTAGATTATCCGCAAGAAGTTATGAGGTTGATATATGAACTACATGCTATCTTTCCAGCAGTACTTAAAGGTAAATTTGATAACTACGCATTTGCTAGCTTTGAAAAAGAATCTTTAACTGACCTAAAACAAAGATATAATACTCATAAAGAATACAGTATTTACGAAATTGGGTTAGAAGATTATTTCCTTTTATATGATCTTTTTTGTTATAAGCTAGGTGTTACAAATCCGGAAAGTTATGGGATAAGAGAAGTACTTAAACGATTTTTTTTTGATTCAATCTATAACTCTGGCAAGATTCAAAAGATATATAAGAACTTCCCACAAGACTTACGAGGTTATCTAAAAGAACATGATAAGATCTTTACTACAAATTATGACCAGAATCTAGAAAACTTTATAGATTCAAAAATTTATCATTTACATGGCTCATTTAACGAGTTAAGTGAAACTTATGACATTGATAGCTTTAGAAACCAACTTTCTGATCAGCCCGCCAAAGGTTTTGATATAAATGAGAATAATCGACACCTATATTCTAATGCTATTATGGCTTACGGTGGTCAATTAAAAGAATTTGCTAGCAAGCAATATAAACGTGCTAATAATTTTATGGAAAGTATAGCTGAAGGCTATAAAGACGATCCTGAGATAAAAGAAGAGATTAAAGATTGGAAGAATTCGTCAAATTATATTGTGCAAAATCTGCTTGAAGGTGTAATGTTGAAAGCACAAAACCCTGAGCTCAGTTTCAAAGATAAATACCCAACTGAAGAGTTGGATAAAATAGAAGGAACTTTGAGAATTTTAGGTCTATCTCCTAATAATGATATTCATTTATTCTCGTCAATTATTGAAAATGATCAATTAGAGAAAATTGAATTTTACTGCTTTGGTGAAAATGAAGCTGAAGAAATAAGAAGAACATTTCCCGATAAAGAAATCGAAATTTTAAATGTGGTGGAGTTTTGGGAAAGTCTGAATTGAACTGTATAACCCGCGCATTAAGGGGACACACCTCGCCAATTCCTTGCCACTCTTGGTTTTGAGTCTCATCTTTCGTTAGTTGCTAATTCAACAGTAATGCGTGTGCACCTTATGCGCAATGTCGTTAGGCCCATTAACAAATTCTAGAGAGTTATGGCTAAAAAAACTTTTAAAGTTGCTGGAGTTACTTTCAGTAATGGGATGTTCAGTACAAACAGACAAGATGTAATAAAAAAATGTAAAGTTGGCGATCCCGTAATCTTAGAGCGTGATTATTCAAACAAGCACGATGATTTTGCTGTAAAAGTTCTTACCAAAGACAGAGAGCAAGTTGGTTACATTCCGAAAGGTCATGCAAAATCAAAAAGAGTTTTTCTATCACTTGAGGAGCAAAATGTAACCGCAAAAATTAGTGAAAAATATAACTTTCTAGATGATTACAACGACAGAATATTTGGTTTGAGAATTGAGGTAAATAATTTGTTGTCCGCAAGTAGAGCAAAAGAGATTGATAATAAAGGTTGTGCTGGAATTATGTTGTTACTTTTTGCTCTCGTTTTTTTACTCCAAATTATTTTTTAATTCACTTTTACAGCGCTGTGTTAAGGCCCTAACCCGCGCATTAAGGGGACACACCTCGCCAATTCTTTGCCGCTCTTGGTTTTGAGTCTCGTCTTTCGTTAGTTGCTAATTCAACAGAAATGCGTGTGCACCTTATGCGCAATGTCGTTAGTACGCTACTAAAATAATTCAGTAATCTTGAACTTAGAAAATCATTATAACAAGCTTTGGAACCAGTCTCTTCAAAAGTTTAGAAGCAATAAATTTCAATTTGATCCTCTAATAAATTCAAAGGATGATAATCGATATGGAATTACACTATTAGCTCGACCTTCAAAAGAAGTGAAACAAAATATTTCTGATATTCTTGCCGAAATTAAAAGTGTAGCACCCAATCAATACTACTATCCAGAATCAGATTTACATGTAACTATTTTGTCAATCATCTCTTGTTACGATGGTTTTTCACTTAATCAAATCGACGAATCAGAGTACGAGAAAATTGTACAAGCTACTGTTGATTCGATTACTCCTTTTGAAATCTCATTTCGTGGTTTAACAGCTTCGCCTTCCTGTATTTTAGTTCAAGGATTTCTAAGCAATGATCAGTTAAACATTTTGCGAAGTGAGTTAAGAGAAAAATTTAAAAATTCCAGCTTGCAACATTCCATTGATAAACGTTATCAGTTGCAAACAGCTCACATGACAGCTATTCGATTTAAAGAATCGTTTGAAAATACTGAGAGATTTATCAACAAAACTACAGAGCTAAGAAACAGAAGTTTTGGCAGTTGTGTCATTGATGAAGTTGAGCTCGTCGGAAATGATTGGTATCAGCAAAAAGAAAAAGTCGAATCCATTGCTAAATTTTCCTTGAATAAACAAAAAGTGTAGTAGCGTACTAACCCGCGCATTAAGCGGACACGCCTCGCCAGATCTTGCCACCTTTTTGGCTTTTTAGCTCTTCGTTCGTTATTTATCAACTCAACATTCATTCGCGTGCAGCTTATGCGCAATGTCGTTATACCTACTTAAAAAATCGAGCCTATGATATATGCACCGATAGAAAAACCAGAAGAGTGGAAGAGATTTTTAGCTGAACCAGAAAAACAATGGAAAAAAGGATTTTCAGCTTATACAATCGCTCACACATGGCAAAATGCAAATGGCTTTCCTCGAAGAATACAAAAGCTATTTGATGGAGTAAGTTTAATTTCAAATATAAGACCTCTGTTAATCATACCTGAACACAAAGTTCCACTACCTGGGGGATCTCGGCCTTCACAAAACGATGTCTGGGTTTTAGCGCGGACTGAAAATGATCTATTTTCAATAACTGTAGAAGGTAAAATGGCAGAGGCTTTTGGTCCTACAGTCGAAGAATGGAGGAAAAATGCATCTGATGGAAAGAAAAAGCGATTAAAATTTTTATGTGAAAAGCTTGGAATAAACGAGCCATGCAAGGGAGCAGTTCGATACCAGTTGATGCATCGTACTGCGTCAGCAATAATTGAGGCAAACCGTTTTAAAGCCCAAAAAGCCATTATGTTAGTTCACTCATTTAGCGACACCAATAAATGGCTTGAAGACTATAAATTTTTCGCTAATCAGTTAGGTGTTGAAGGAGAAGCTGGAAAACTAACCCATGTTGGACCCCGTGATGGAATTGATCTATATATTGGATGGGTATCTGGAGATGCAAAAATAAATTGAAACAAAAAGTAGGTATAACCCGCGCATTAAGGGGACACACCTCGCCCCCACTTGCCACTCTTGGTTTTGAGTCTCGTCTTTCGTTAGTTGCTAATTCAACATTAATGCGTGTGCACCTTATGCGCAATGTCGTTAGGTTGCTTAAAATAATTCAATTCGAAACATGAAAAAACGTATTGAAGTCACAAGAGATAAAGTTTACACAGCTGCTCAAAATGAAGAATGGAATAAGGTTATAGATTTTCTTAGATGGTCAAAAGAAGACGTAAAAAAAGATGCCCTTCTTAAAAATGCATTTGATAATACTATAAACGGTTTTTTTGCTTCTAATTGGGAAGATATAGATACAAGAAGATTAGTAGAGGCTCTTAGAATTATCCATGAGTTCAAAGATAAGTATCTAACTATCACTGAATCTCAATTCAAAGAATTAGTGAAATTTTTGGTAGTGCACTTTCAGGAAATCGATTTAAAACTTGCCTACCATTATGCACAATCCTTACCACAGTTAAATTGTAGCAAAAAAGTCGTTGAAGAGTACAAGGAATCAGAACGTCAGGAAATACTACATCGAAAATCAGATAAGGTCAAAGTCGATGAAAATGTTAGAACCGCAAGTTCTAAACACACAAGAAGCTTGTTTAAGTCTAAGCAAGAAAAGGATTTTTTTAATGCCTTAAGAAATATTTTTCAAATGTATACTGTCTATCCAAATGTAGCAGTCAGTACGGTCATTGAATTTGATTCCATTAAAAGTAAACTGAGTTCACAAGAAAAATCTTATTTTTTTAAATCTGTTATCGACACTGTCGTAATAGATCATTCAAATAATTATGAACCTATTTACTTTTTTGAATTGGATAGCCATTATCATTTTAATGATGAGCAAAAAAGGAAAGACAACATGAAGGATAAAATTCTTAGGAAAGCTGGGTGTAAACTTTATCGCATTATGAAACAAGAGGATGAGGTCGGTATCGAAGATTTTGAAACGGCCATAAAAGATGTGCTAGATAAATAATAATCAGCAACCTAACCCGCGCATTAAGGGGACACACCTCGCCAGGTCTTTGCCACTCTTGGTTTTAAAGTTCATCTTTCGTTAGTTGCTAATTCAACATTAATGCGTGTGCACCTTATGCGCAATGTCGTTATAGGGCTTAAAAAATAAGTCGGTAAACTAAATCAAAGTCATGGAAGATTTTTCCAATTATTTTACAGAAAAAGATTATAAGACATCTGTAATCAATCATATTTCTGAGAGTTTTGAAGATCAATTCTCTGAAGCAATTGATGTGCCAATTAGGGAATATCTAAATGAATTAAAATCATTAACTAAAGAAGTTGAGGAATTAGATAACAATTTAACACATGAAGTGGTTGAAGAAACCGGCAGACCTATTCAACAAGATATCGATATCTATATGCATCAAGCTGATATTAAATATGATATTTATTGGTTAGAAGAACAGTTAAAAGCAATGGCTGAAATGAAGATTGTTTATTTATTCAAAAGCCTTGAAATAACTATGAAAAAACTAGTTGAAACAGCTTATCCTCAAACAAAAACTAATAGGTTCTATAGATGGGAAAACTTCAAAACATTTTTTAAAAATAAGGATATATCTTTACATGAAATTACGGGCTATGAAGAAGTTGTAGAGCTACGAAAGGTTAACAACAATATTAAGCATAAACCCGAAATCAATGAAAGTGTTAAAAAAATTGAAGGGTTTAATAATGAAAAATTCTTTCATTTCAATTCCTTGAATGACTTTTATAACAGAATAAAACTATCTGTTGATCATTTTTTAGAAATATTATCAAGTGAAGTAATTGATGAACTATTTGAATTCCCTGAATCTAGAATTGAAACGCTAGCATCTGAATATCATGAGAGAATGGATAAATCAGACGCGGAAGAATTTTCAGAAAAGTTACTTTCCAAGTATAAATCTTAAACGACAAATAGCTAATTATTCAGCCCTATAACCCGCGCATTAAGCGGACACGCCTCGCCAGGGATTGCCACCTTTCTGGCTTTTTAGCTTTTCGTTCGTTATTTATCAACTCAACATTCATTCGCGTGCAGCTTATGCGCAATGTCGTTATAGAGCCAATAGAAACTGACAAGAATTACTTAGAACTATTCACTAAAGAAATGATTGATGAGTGAAATCAAAAACCATTGGGAAACCACTAAAGAATTAGTCAAGTCGGTAGATTCTAAGAAAATTGCTAACTGGTTATTGAAAAGCGGTTATTTCCCAGAGCAATACGTATTCCCACCAAGTTTTACGCCTGAAGAATTTTCATTAAATGAAGAACCATATCATAAGGTAAAGGTTCCAAGAAGAATACACGATCACAAGTTCAAACCAAAGCTTAAACCCACTCAAATACTTAATATTGCATACCCAAAATCCGAGTTAACTGATCGGATTTTTGGCATCTATCATCCAAGAGCATACCACGATTTAGTTTGGTATATCGAAAGGAATTGGAATCAAATTTTTAATCACTTATTTGATAATAAGCAACGGATCTACTCTTATAGTTTTCCAATTCCTATTACCAGTCAAAACAAGGGAAAGATTGGTCCTTTGAGATCCGGTCGTATGATTTATGAATATCTAGAATTAGCTGAAAAAGATTTACTAAGTGAAAGTTATAAGTATAAGTTTCTCCTCAAAACTGACATAAAAAACTTTTATCCCTCGATTTATACACATAGTATTTCTTGGGCTATACATACTAAAGAAAAGATTAGAAATAGTAATGAGCATAACTTAAGACTCGTTGGTAATATTTTGGATAGAATTGCACAATATGGAAACGATCGAAAGACTAATGGAATACCTATTGGTCCTGCTATTTCAGACTTAATCGCTGAAATAATTTTATCAGCAGTTGATAAGTTAATCAGTAAAGTCTTAAGAAGAGAAGATATAGTAGCAGCTAGATATAAAGACGATTATTTCTTTTTGCTTAAGAAGGATTATCAGGCTGACAAAATTTTGAAGAATATGCAGCTATGCTTCAAAGAATTTAATTTATTCATAAATGAGGAGAAAACTGAAAAATATCCGCTGCCTGATGGCCTTTTTAGACCTTGGATTTTAAAATTTAATAAATTTTGGAATGCGCTAAACATTGATCCCAATCGACCAATTTCTTTTAGGAATTTTTATATCTTGGCACAAGAGGTATTTAAAATTGACACAGAATATCCAGGCACTGGTCTAATTAATAAATTCCTCGCAAAGCTTACTGATCAAAATAATAACTACTCGTTGAATATTGATTTTTCAAAACTAAAGAATAAGAAACAAGGTGTTTTTAGAACTTATAGCATACTGCTACACTTTTCGCAAAGAAGTAAAAAATCATTTCCTAATTCACTTGGAGTAATAGAATCAATATTTCGTGCATCTAATGCAGTGATATCACAAAATATTAAAAAATCACTTGTATTAGAGATGAAAAATCTAAACAAAATACTTCTACAATCAGATGATGAGCACCAAAAATTATGGTGGGTTTATTTTGTGTTATCCAATGACATTATTAAACAGAATATAGATGTGAAGTCTTTTTATAAAACTGATTCTGAATTCATGAAATCATTTAACAAAGGCGAACAAAAGTTTTTTTCTGATTATTCGGACGGCGTATTCTTTAAAAACCCGACACAAGATCCTGATTATCCAATTGCTAGGCATCTTAACATTTTTAATAAAGGTTAACATTTTTAATAAAGGTTAACATATCAAAAACAATGGCTCTATAACCAGCGCATTAACGCGGACAGGCCTCGCCTGTTCTTGCCAACTTCTCATTTATTAGTTACCCTTTCATTTGTAAACAATTTCAAGGCGTTGGCGCCTGCAGGTTATGCGCAAGGCCGTTAGTTTGCCCGCCGGCCTTCTCGGTTTGTCAGTAAGGCTTTTCCGGTAAATCGCTTCTCTAAAAATAGTTGGCATTTCAAAATGTTGCCACGGTTTTCCGGTTGCCACTTTTGGGTCCAGAATCTGCACCAGTGCCATTTTCGCGTGGCTCCTCTCTGCCCTCGTGGCTGAGCTGAGTATCCATTTTTTTTCGCGGAAATGGTTGGTGCTCCTGCCGTTGCTAAGAACTCCTATTCCAAATTTTGTCTTTGGCCGGTCGGGTGCATCAACGCTTCTGCTCGCTGTGGGTTTGAACTTGCTAC
>Ga0209921_1000286_pt1 | contig 16988 bp, 14 predicted proteins | sample SalPonF2_C_D2_MG_FD_185730 | JGI IMG/M metagenome (GOLD analysis project Ga0209921, IMG submission 185730) | Salt pond soil microbial communities from South San Francisco under conditions of wetland restoration - Salt Pond MetaG SF2_C_D2_MG... ...
TGACCTCGATCCGGTCGGTTGCTTCCACCGGCTGCGCAGCGGCGGGCGCCGTGACCGGCGCGGAGCCGGCGATCTGGACACTGACGTTCCAACTCATGCTGGCCATTGGTGGGCTCCCTGGTGGCAGCTACGCATTCGCGTAGGATCTATGTCGCTGTACGTTGATAAACGCGGCCGGCCGGATAGCCGACGCAGGAGTCTGCGACGGCCAGCGCGCAGCAAAGCCGGCCGAGAAGAAACGTCAAAGCAATGCGGGATGCCATGAGTGCGTGGTGTCGGAGACGACGGCCAAGATGATCTGCAGCAAAGTGCGACCCCCACGTCCCATACTTCCGAATCCGCCTGCTGCGGCTTGGCGCCATACCGTACAACAGGAGAAACCAGGGCTGAATCCAGGTACTCCGGCATGTCATCATCCCTGACATGGCTCACTCTGTTAAACAGAACATATGCCACGATTGCGGTTTGTCAATGCGGCGAGGCAAATTTATATGTCTTTTTTAGAGGGTCTGCGTACAAAAACATTTTGTATTCTATGAAAGCGATTGAAAAATATTTGGTTTTTCTTGGAGCAGATGCGCGCTTTATCGCCGATAATTGTGGATCCCGTTAGTCGTTTCCCACTATTACCATGCCCGGGTCGGGCCTGACATCGATAAGGCGCGGTCCAGGAAGCGCCGGGTCCGTCCGGCAAGCCACAAAAGAGAATGGTTGGATACCGATCCCGCGGGCCGAGCTGAAGCTAAAAGAGCGCGACCTGATTGTGGAAGACGCCGCGAGCATCGCATTGATGGCTATCAACCGGCCCAGAGGTCAGCATGTGCCCGGATGTCCTTTTGGCGCAGATGGCCGATGAGGCCGGGGCGGCGAATTCATGCCTGCATTCCCATGACTGCCCACGCGGCTCAAAGCGCTCGGTGGTGGTGCATGCATGTTGGCTTGATTGGGAACGCGGCTTATCGGGGCATAGAAAAACAGCAGCGTATCGTCCGCATTACCACAGGCCCGTGTAGGCCGCGAGTCAGGCGATAGAAAATATTGTGATGGCCATGCGTTTCATTGTCTGTCGTAGCGGTTATCATGGTGAACGACTGCTGTCTGTTCTGAAACGTACGTCTTCCTTTGAAGATATTTTTCGTTTTTAACAATTGAAAATGTGATTAGTGTCGATAATCAGCGGCGAACAGCGACCTATAGAACAGCTTGAGTTCAGACCAGGCCGGACCGTGAGAGGTAGCCGCGAGTGTTTAATCACGCCAATGTTTCACGGCGGAAGGGGTTGCTGAAAGACCGCGCTAATCACGTTTTTAGATGAGTTTGTTAATTCGTTATTGTCGGAATTCTCCGACTTCAAAAATAGCGTAGGTGCACTGGGCAAGAATGACGCGGATGATTCTCGTCCGGTAAAGTCCCAGCGTATGCATGGCGTTGCTGGTAATGCCGCCAAGTTGTTTGAATGTGTTGCCGTCGGAGCCAAGTAATGTTCGGCTGCCAATGCCCTGGCGCTCGATGTGCCCTGGCCGCTAATCGAACTGATAGAACGTTTAATCTGACCGAAAAAAGGCCGTGCCCGGCGCCTTCCTTGGCGCCGGCACCGCATGTCTAGCGCGACACTTTGAAGATCGCTATTGCGTCGCCGTAGGGGAAGCCCAACTGGAAGTTGCCGCCGGCGGCTACCGCGATGTATTGCGTACCGCCGACTTTGTAGGTGACTGGCGGGGCGTTAACGCCTGCGCCCAGGTTGAAGCGCCACAGCTTCTTGCCGGTGGTCGCGTTGAAGGCGTCGAAATAGCCGTTGCCTTCGCCGGTGAAGACCAGATTCCCGGCTGTGGCGAGCGCGCCGCCGATCATGGGCTGGGGCGCATGGTACTGCCAGTCTATCTTGCCGGTGGCGACGTTGACCGCGGTGAACGTGCCGTTCTGGATAGCGCCTTTTTTGACATTGGTGAAGGCGCTGCCGAGGCGGATGTGGCCGGGCAGCGTGGCCGGCTTCTCGGTGGTGAAATTCATCAATTGGTTCATGCCGAGGATGTAGACATCGTCGGTTTTGGGTGAGAACGCCGGCGGCGACCACTCCGAGCCACCATTGGCGCCGGGCAGCATCTCAACGCCGGATTTCGTGGGTTTGGAGAACATGTTCTTGGAGTGGCGCACGAAAGGTTCGGATTTACGGATGAGTTTGCCGTTGCGCCGGTCCACGATGTAGAACCAGCCCGTCTTGCCGGCCTCGCCCGCGGCGGGGATTGTCTTGCCGTTCTCCTTGATGTTGAACAGCACGACGTTACTGACCGCGTCATAGTCCCATACATCGTGTTTCACTTCCTGATAGTGCCAGGCTATTTTGCCGGTCTTGATGTGCAGGGCGACGATGGAATCGGTATAGAGGTTGTCGCCCTTGCGGTTGTCGCCGTAGAGGTCGGGGTTCGGGTTACCGGTGGAAAAGATGACCAGACCCTGTTTGGGATCGACTGCCGGCGTGGTCCAGACCATGCCGCCGCCGTGTTTCCAGGAATCGCCCTTGAAGGAGTTGGGGTCGGTGGAATGCCAGCGCCACTCCTGCTTGCCTGAATCGGCGTTGTAGGCGGCCACAAAACCGCGGATCGGCCATTCGCCGCCGGCGCTGCCAACAATGACCGTGTGATCGAAGACTTGCGGGGCCAAGGTTTCGGAGTAACCGGCGCGCGGGTCGGCGACGCTCTTCTCCCATTCGACTTTGCCGTTGCTCGCGTCGAGCGAGATCAGCTTGTCGTCCAGTGTGACGACGTAGACGTTACCGTAGGCCACCGCAACGCCGCGGTTGACCGGCCCGCAGCAGATTTTGTAATTGCCGAGCTTATACGTCGTCTCCCAGAGGATGTCGCCGGTCGCCGCGTTCAGGGCCATGATTTTCATTTTGTTGTCGACCACGGGCGTGGTGGCGTACATGACGCCGTGGACCACAACCGGCGTGGTCTCGAAGCTGCCCGTCATGCCGGTCTGCACGATGGCCACGGGCGAGAGCTGTTTCACGTTGTCCGCGTCGATTTGATCCAACGGCGAATAGCGTTGATTCCAGTAGTTGCGGCCATCGAGCAGCCAGTCGCCCTCGTGCGCACTGGGGTTTTGCAGCATCTTATCGCTGACGGTGACCTCGGACTTGGAGGGCGTATTACTGGTGACGGTACGCTGCGTGTTCTGTGCCTTGTTGACTTCGACGCTGGTCGCGCTGAGGCCGGGCACGGCGTATGCCAGCAGGCCGCCGGCTAGCGCGGCGCCAAGGGCGAGCCGTGCGAGGGCTTTGGGGAATGCTGTGGGTCTCATGGGTATTCTCCTCCTGAGAGAACGTGTGGCTCTGTTTAATGGGATTGCGATGATCCCGGGTATGGCAGCAGCTTCACGTGGCTGAGCGAAGACTCGCTGAGGTGCTCATCGCCGGCCGGGTAGCCGTTCTTTGACAGGATGTAGGCGAGCACATCCAGGTACTGCTGCTTCTTCAGCGATCCAGGATCGTTATAGGGCATCTGGGTCGCCATGAAGTGGAAAAGCTGCTTCGCCGACATTTTGCTGTACTCCAGCGATCCCTTGAAGTCGGAACCGGCGAGCGCCGGGCCGGTCTGGCCCTGCAGCTCGGATCCGTGGCACTGGGCGCAGTGCTCGCTGTACAGTTGCGCGCCGTGCTTGGCCTGTGCCGGAGTGTAGTCGCCGTGCGCGTGGGCCGTGGCCGGCGCGACGACACTCAGGCCGGCGGCCAGCACCAGGCCGGACAAAAAGCGGCGTGAGACTTGCCGGCGCAACGGATTGGAGAAAGCGTTTCTCATTGTTGATTGTGACGTCATCGGTTTTCCGGGGGAGTGGATTGCCCATAGTCGCCATGGGGCCCTGGTGAAGGTGCGACATAGCGCCCGGTATGGGGTCACAGGCGGCCGGTAAAGCAACGGAGCGCCTCGGCGACGCTTAGCCCTGCCGGTACAGGGCATTGAGCATCGTCCGGAATGAGCCGCGACTTTACAGAGTGTGCGTTTGACCGGCGGACTGCCGGCTGGCCGAACCGAACCGTCCAGTGATCGGAGCTGTCGAAATCTTCACTTTCAATTATGCAGCGCCAACGGACAAATTCAAGTTGACGCAACGTCAGTCTCGTGTGTGCGAAATGTCAGGCGGGGTGCTACAGGGCCTTGAAGGTACGCATTATTTCGCGGCCAGTGGCAAAGCGATGGGGCAGACCACGAGACCGGGCACAGGACGCGGCAGATTGCAGTAGGCCGGCGACGCTTCGCTGCGCGCCGCCGGCTTTCTTGCTTTTTACTGTGTGCGGCGCCGGGACGGGCTATCGCCCGTTCAGGTTCGCCATCAGCCGCAGGGCCTCAAGATAGAGCCACACCAGGGTCACCATCAACGCAAATGCGCCGTACCATTCCAGGTATTGCGGCGCACCGCTGCGCGCGGCGCGGTTGATGAAGTCGAAATCGAGCACGAGATTGAGCGCTGCGATGCCCACAAATGCCAGACTGATGACGATGCTGGTGGTGGACCCGAAGAACAGAAACCCCGTTGCCACATGGAAAAGGCTAAGTACCCACGTCACCAGGTAAAACAGCATGACGCCGAGGGTGGCCGCCATCACGCCGGCATAGAATTTTCGCGTGACCTTAATCGTGCCGCTGGCGTACAGGATGAGCATTCCGGCCATCACGCCGAGGGTGAGCATGACCGCCTGCACCACGACCGGGCCGTATCGCAGCGCGAACAACGCGGAAATGCCGCCGATGAACAGGCCCTCCAGGATCGCATACAGCGGCGCGGTGATCGCCGCCCAGTTGGGCTTGAACACGGTGGCCAGCGCCAGCACCAGACCGCCGATCATGCCGCCCATCATGAACGGCTCCACCGCCTGCGGCCCGGCGGCGGAGAACTTCCACCACGTCCAGCCCGCGCTGATCAGCAGCAGAACAAACAGGACCGCCGTCTTGCCGACAGTGCCGCCTATGGTCATGCGCTCGGTGGCCGAGCTGCCTGCGCTCAAGGCGTCGCCGAGCACGCGCAACGTGGGGTTGCCGCTACGGGTTCTGTTGAAGTTCGCCATGAACTATTTCTCCAGTGATGCTATCGGGACTCATTCTAACGCGTCCGCACTTCGGGTGTCCGCGTTTGTGGGGCTCTGCCGCCGCCCGGATGGAAGCGTTCAAAGTCTACCCGATTAATGTCATTGCCGTCGTCCGCTGCGTAGGGAAGAGTCCGCGGCGCTTCACTGCGTTGGCGCCGATTGCACGTCGGCGCTCACGGTGGTGGATGCGCCCCGGCCTTGCTCCAGCCGCACCAGATCGACCAGCACCTGGGCGCTTTCGTGCAGATAAGGGTCGTTCTCGGCGGTGGGCTTGGCGGTGTGCGCCATGAGCTCGCCCGCGGGGGTCTTGCTCACATCGCTTTTCTGCAGCGCCGCGTAGCTGTTGAACACCGGCTTGCCCTCGGCCTTGCGGTAGCGGTTGGCGAGGCTCAGGCGCACCTGCTCCTCGTGCTGGCGCTCGCGGCGGCGCTGGGCGAGGTTGAGCGAGACGCTGCTCTGCTGGCTCTGCTGGCGCGCGAGGCGGATGCGCTTGACCAGGTACTGGTAGGCGGGCTCGTGGGCGATGCGCGCCTGGTGCTCGGCCTTGAGCTTGGGCACCCGCTTGGCGATGCGCTTGCTGTGCGGGTAGCGCGTGGCGGCGATCTTGTCCCAGGGCAGGGCGTTGGCCAGCGCGCTCTCGCCGATCTTGTCGGGGGCGATGATGGAGGGGTAGGTGATGCCGGGCAGCACGCCGCGGTCCTGCGTGCTCTCGCCGCTGACGCGGTAGAACTTGGCCTCGGTGAGCTTGAGCTGGCCCTGGCTCAGGGGGATGAGCGTCTGCACCGTGCCCTTGCCGAAGGTGCGGCTGCCCAGTACCAGCCCGCGCCCGTAGTCCTGGATGGCGCCGGTGAAGATCTCCGAGGCCGAGGCGCTGAGGCGGTTGACCAGCACCGCCAGCGGCCCCGAGTAGGCGACGCTGGGGTTGCGGTCGCCGAGCACGTTGATGCGGTTGCCGGCGTCGCGGATCTGCACCACCGGGCCGGAGCGGATGAACAGCCCCACCAGCCTCACCGCCTCCTGCAGCGCCCCGCCGCCGTTGTTGCGCAGGTCCATGATCACCCCGTCCACGTGCTCGCTGTTGAGCTCGTCGAGCAGCTTGTGCACGTCGCGCGCGGCGCTGCGATAGTCGGGATTGCCTGCCTGCAGGGCCTGGAAATCGACGTAGAACGTGGGCAGCGTGATGACGCCGATCTTGTAATGCTTGCCGTTGCGGTCGATGTCGATGACGTGCTTGCTCGCCGCCTGATCCTCGAGCTTGACCTTCTGGCGCACCAGCGTCACGACCTTCGACTGCTTACTGTTGGGCGGAGTGATCTGCAGCCGCACCGTGGAGCCGGCCGGGCCCCGGATCAGTTGCACGACCTCATCCAGGCGCATACCGACCACGTCGGTGAGTTTGCCCTTGGGCCCCTGTCCCACAGCGACAATGCGGTCGGCCGGCTGGAGCTGGCCGCTTTTGGCCGCCGGCCCGCCCGGCACCAGACGCACGATCTCGGTGTACTCGTCGTGGCTGCGCAATACCGCGCCGATGCCTTCCAGCGACAGCTTCATGCGGATGTCGAAGTTCTGCGACTCGCGTGGCGGAAAATAGTCCGTGTGCGGATCGTAGCTGTGCGTATAGGCGTCCATGTAAGCCATGAACGCATCGGTGGGCTCGGCCTGGCGTATGCGCTGCAGCTGGCTCTCATAGCGTTTGGTGAGCACGCTTTGGATCTTGTCCGGCTTGTCGCCATCCAGGCGCATGTTGATGACTTCGTTCTCGAGGCGCTGTGTCCACAACGTGCCCTGGGCCTTGAGATTGTCGGGCCACGGCGCGTGTTCGCGATCCAGGTTGAGGGTCTGGTCGCTGCTCAGGTCGAGCTTGCCCACGCCTTGATGCAGCTCCGCGAGGAGCATCTCCATCAGGTGGATGCGCCGCTTTTGGTAGAGGTTGTAGATGGCGAACGCCGGCTTCAGGTTGCCGCTTTTCAGGTCGTTGTCCAGCTGATCCTGATACTGGTTGTCGAACTGGTGTACGTCGCTGGCCAGAAAGACGCTGTGACTGCCGTCCAGGTCATCCAGGTAAGCTTTGAGCAGCTTTTTGGAGAAGGCATTGTCGAGCTTGACCTTCTGGTAGTGGTGCTGCTGCAGCTGGTTCACCACCTCCAGGCTGATCTTCGACTCTTCCTGAGTCGGCGCCAGCGGCTTGTAGGAGCCGACCGCGATCGGCGCCGGAACGGCTGTGTCCGCCCACAGCGGCTGCGCGAAGGCCAGCAAAGCCAGCAAAGCCGCCAACCAGAAAGTGCGTGTCTGGTGCATTACGTCTCCAGTCCCGGGCGAGAATCGCTTCGATATCGGGCCTTCCGCCCATGTACTATTTGATGCTCCCGCCCGGCAGGATGCCATGAGGATACAGACCGGGCAGTCGGCTGACGTTTCCTGGAACGCGTACTTTACCCGTCCGTCGGTGCGGCGTCATGCGCCGCGCGGGTGCCGAGGCCCGGCCGGGCCGGCCTCGGCCGGCACACGTGAGACCATGCGATGGCAACGCAGTATCCACGCGTGCGGCGCGGTCACGCCGGGCCCGCAAGCCAATCGGCCGCGGGCCCTCGGCGTCGCCCCCAACGGGCAGCGCCCCTACAGGTCCTTGATGGCGGCGACCATCTTGGCGCACACGTCTTTGGCGTCGCCGAACACCATGTTGGTGTTCTCGGCGAAGAACAGCTCGTTCTCCACGCCGGAGAAGCCCGTGCCGCGCCCGCGCTTGATCACCAGCGCGTTCTGCGTCTTATCCACGTTGAGGATCGGCATGCCGTAGATGGGGCTGGACTTGTTGGTGCGTGCCGCCGGGTTGACCACGTCGTTGGCGCCAATCACCAGAGAATAGTCCGCGGTGGCGAACTCGTCGTTGACCTCCTCCAGATCGAAAATCATGTCGTAGGGCACGCCCGCTTCTGCCAACAGCACGTTCATGTGCCCGGGCATGCGCCCGGCCACCGGGTGGATGGCGAACTTCACGTCCACATCGTGCTTCTGGAGCAACTGCACGAACTCCCACAGCTTGTGCTGAGCCTGCGCCACCGCCATGCCGTACCCGGGCACGATGATGACGTGGCTGGAGTAGGCCATGCTGATGCCGGCATCGGAAGGATCCATGGACTTCATCTCGCCCTGTGGCCCTTCGGACTGGGCACCCTCGTCGGCGCCGAAACCGCTGAACAGCACGTTGGCCAGCGAGCGGTTCATGGCCTTGGCCATGAGGCTGGTGAGCAGCGAGCCGGCCGCGCCCACCAGCGTGCCGGCGATGATCATGGCCGGGTTGCCGATCGCGAAGCCCTCGAAGGCCACCGCCAGACCCGTCATGGCGTTGTACAGCGAGATCACCACCGGCATGTCGGCGCCGCCGATGGGCATGGTCACCAGCACGCCCAGCACCAGGGAGAACGCGAAGAAGGCGAAGATCAGCGCCCAGGAGAGGCTGGCCAGGGCCATGATCAGCGCGCCGAGGACGAGCGCAATCACCAGCAGCCCGCCGTTGATCAGGTGCTGGCCGCTGATGCGCAACGCTTTTTTCATCCAGCCCTGCAGCTTGGCAAAGGCGATCAGGCTACCGCTGAACGACACCGCGCCGATGAAGGCGCCCACCACCGCGAGCACCAGGAAGCCGATGCTGCCGGCCTGCACCTCGCCGCTGAACAACTCCACGCCGGCGATACAGGCAGCGGCGCCGCCGCCCATGCCGTTGTAGAGCGCCACCATCTGGGGCATGTCGGTCATCGCCACCTTGCGCCCCGAGTACCATGCCCCCACCCCGCCGATGAGGATGGCGACGATCATCAGGATGTAATGGTCCATGCCGCCGTAGAAGAACGTAGCGAGCGTGGCCACCAGCATCCCGGCGCCGGCCCAGATCACCCCCTTTCTCGCCGTCTTGGGCGAGCTCATGCTCTTGAGGCCGACGATGAACAGCACCGCGGCGACGAAGTAGCACGCCTGAATTGCCGGGTTCATCGGTCAGTCTCCCTTGCTGCTCTTGAACATTTCCAGCATGCGCTCGGTGACCACATAGCCGCCGACCGCGTTGCCGGCGGCCAGGATCACACCCACGAAACCGATGGCGAGCTCCAGCGGCCCGTGGGCATGCCCCAACGCCACCATCGTCCCCACCAGCACGATGCCGTGGACGAAGTTCGAGCCCGACATCAGCGGCGTGTGCAGGATCACCGGCACGCGCGAGATCACCTCGTAGCCGGTGAACGCCGCCAGCATGAAGATGTAGAGTGCGATGAAGCCCGTGATCATGACTGTTCTCCTTGTTTGTCGGCAGCGCCCTCTATGAGCTCACGGCTCGGGCCATGCCTTATCTCGCCGTCGTGGGTCAACGCCGTTTTGGCCACCACCTCGTCCTCCCAATCGAGTTTCAGCTCACCGTCCTTGACGATCAGCTCCAGCAGGTGCAGCACATTGCGTGCATACATCTCGCTCGCATGCTCGGCCAGCATGCTGGCGATGTTGACCGGGCCGACCACGGTGACGTTGCCCACGCGCACGTCCTCGCCGGCCTTGGTGAGCTCGCAGTTGCCGCCCGTCTCGGCGGCCATGTCCACGATCACCGCGCCCGGCTTCATCCCGTCCACCATGTCTTTCGAGATGATTTTGGGCGCGGGCCTGCCCGGCACCGCTGCGGTGGAAATCACCGCATCGGCTTCCTTGATGCGTTTGGCGAGCATCTCCTGCTGCGCCCGCTTCTCTTCGTCGGTGAGCTCGCGCGCATAGCCGCCCTCGCCTTCGGCACGCACCTCGGCCTGGATGAAGCGCGCGCCCAGCGACTCCACCTGTTCCTTGGTGGCGCTGCGCACGTCGTAGGCTTCCACCTGCGCGCCCAGCCGCTTGGCGGTGGCAATCGCCTGCAGACCCGCCACGCCGGCGCCGATCACCAGCACTTTGGCGGGCCGTATCGTGCCCGCGGCCGTGGTGAGCATGGGCAGAAAGCGCTCGAGCCGGTTGGCCGCGATCAGCGCCGCCTTGTAGCCGGCGGCCGAGGCCTGGGAGGACAGGGCGTCGATGCTCTGCGCGCGCGTGATGCGCGGCACCAGCTCCATGGCGAACGTGGTGATCTTGCGGTCGCGCAGCAGCTTGACCTTGTTCTGCTCGTTGTGCGCGTGCACGAAGCAGATCAGCACCGAGCCTTCCTCCATGCTCTTGACCTGCTCCTGGCTCGGCGGCTGCACCTTGAGAATGACGTCGGCATCCCGGTACAAAGCCTTGCCGTCGTCCACCACGGTCGCATGCTGCGCGTAGGCGTCGTCGGGGATCTTGGTACCCTCGCCGGCCCCCTTTTCCACCAGAATATCGACACCCAGTTTGCCCAGGCGCTGCGCCACCACCGGCACCATGGCCACACGCTTTTCGCCGGGGCTGGTTTCCCTGGGCACTCCTACTTTGATGGGCATGTGACTACACTCCTCGCTCCAAACGGAAAACCATCGACGTCAAGCGAGCCGCCGCCATCGCTTCCCCCCCGGGCGCGGCTCGCACCGCAACGCGCACGCTAGCCGTTCTGTCGCCCCGGCGTGCGTTGCTGGTAGCTGCTGGGGATGCGGAACAGCTTATCCGACAGCGACCCGTGGCCGACAGCCGTCAGGTGCTGGGACGCGCCGCTCTGCGCACTCTTCAGGCGGATGGGCACGCCGTTGAGGCGGCTGAGATCGGGCATGGGACCCGGGCCGAAACCGGTGCTCGCCTCCAGGTCCGACATGAGCCCGTACAGGCTCTTGAGCGAGGAGAACTCCTTGCCCGACATGCCCAGCGCGCCCGGCTTGGCGATGCACACGGACTGCAGCGTCTGTCCGTCCTGGACGATCCGCCCGCTCTGGCAGGTCACACCGGACACCTGTTCGGTGCCGCCGCTCTCCTGCAGTTTCAGGGGCTTTTTCTGCTCGGGCGCCTGGAGCAGGTTGCCGAGCGACTTTTTCATCTGCGCACGCTGCTTGGGCGGCAGCTTCTGCAGCTCCGCCTGGTAGCGCTGTCGGGCCTGGGCCATTTGCTTGCCCAACTGCTTGATGCGCTCGCGATCCACCCGAATGTAGCTCTTGCGCTCGGGCTGCACCACGTACAATGTATCCTGCGCGGCTTTATACAGCATCCAGGTACCGCCGCTGTTATCGGTACGCACTTCACCCGGCCGGACGTAGACCACAGAGTGGCCCGACTGACCATCTTTTTGCAGCGCGAAGTGCAAAGTGGTGTCGGCGAGAACCGCTCCCGGCAGAAACAGAAGCGCCGTTGCCAGGGTTAATAATTTGAACATCGTTCCAACCCCTAGTTATTGAATTTTGAGAGGTTGCCCGCAGCCGGCGGGCCGGAGCCATGCAGCCAGTCTATCTGATCGACGCCAGCGTTTACATCTTTCGCGCCCACTTCGCCCTGCCGGCCACATTGACCGACGGCGACGGTCTTCCGTTCAACGCGGCGTATGGCTTCGCCAACTTTCTCTGCGACCTGCTCGAGCGCACCCGACCGACCAGCATGGCCGTCGCGTTCGACGAAAGCCTGACGTCGTCTTTCCGCAACGAAATCTATGCGCCTTACAAGGCCAATCGCGAGCCCGCGCCGCCGGAGCTCGAGCGCCAGTTCTCGGCTTGCGGGGCACTGGCACGGGCGGTGGGTCTGCTTACGCTCTCCAGCCACCGCTACGAAGCCGATGACCTGATCGGAACCCTGGCGGCGCGCGCCCGCGCGGCGGGCGGGACGGTGGTCATCGTCAGCCGCGACAAAGACCTGGCGCAGCTGCTGGAGGACGGCGACACGCTCTGGGACTATGCCGCCGACGTGCGCTTCGACGCGGCTGCCGTGGCCGAACGCTTCGGCGTCAGCCCCAGGCAGATTCCCGACTTTCTGGCGCTGGCGGGCGACCCGGTCGACAACATACCGGGGGTGCCCGGGATCGGACCCAAAACCGCCGCGGCCCTGCTGGCGCACCTGCCGGACCTGGACACCCTGCTCGGCGAGTTGGACCGCGTGGCGGCACTGCCCATCCGCGGCGCGCGCGCCGTGGCCGCGCGCCTGCAAGCCGGTGCCGAGCAGGCGCGTGTGGCGCGGCGCCTGACCCAGATTCCGCGCGACGTGCCGTTGCCGGCGCAGGCGGATGACTGGCGCTGGCAGCCTCCCCGGGCCGACGCGTTGCGCGAATGGTGCGACGCCGCAGCGCTCGGCAAGCGGTTGCGCGCCCGCCTTGAGTCACTGCCGGGTTTGTGGTCAGAGCTGCAATAGCCGCCTTGCCGCCGCCTCCGACGACACGTACAAAGAGGTGGTCACGGATTATGCAGCGGTCTGTCATTGATAGCCTCCCTGGCGTTTTACGTAGCAGCCGCACTGGCCGAGATCTGCGGCTGCTTCTCGTTTTGGGCGTGGCTGCGCCTGGGGCGGAGCCCGGCGTGGCTCATCCCGGGCATGGCCTCCCTCTCCCTGTTCGCCTTTCTGCTCACGCGGGTCGATCTCAACCTGGCCGGGCGCGCCTATGCCGCCTACGGCGGCATCTACATCATCATGTCGCTGCTATGGTTATGGGGCGCGGAAGGAACCCGGCCTGACCTGTGGGACACGGCCGGTGCCGGGCTGTGCCTGCTGGGGGCTATGTTGATCCTCACGGGCAGCCATTGAGGCCACTGGTGCAATCACCGAGGCGGTCCGTCACCGCTCCGCAAGCCGCTTGCTATAGGTTTTCAGTCGCTTGGCGTAGGTCACCATGTAGGGAGAGTAGCCGAGCTTTCGGTAGGCTGCCTCGGCGTTGACGTTGCGCGCCAGGAAGGAGATATGCACGCTGGTCAGGCCCTGAGCGCGCAAATGCGCCTCGGCCGCCGCCACCAGGCGCGCCCCCACGCCCTGCGCCCGGTATGGGGCCGCCACGAAAAGATCCGATATGAAGCCATAACGGCGCTGCTCGGCCACCACGTGAAGGTCACCGTGCTCATGCGCTTCCACGAAGCAGACCGCGAAGCCGACCGGTTGTGCGCCGTCCGCGGCGACAAATATGGCGCCGCGCTGGCGCTCCACCACGCCCTCCAGATAGGCGAAATGGCCTTGAGCGATCTCCCTGCCGGGCGCGCGATCGGCCTCCATGCGGCGCTCGTACTCCTGGAGCTCGGCCATCAGCCCGACCAAGGCGGGGCGGTCGGCGGCCACGGCCGGCCTGATGGACACCTGGATTGAAGCGCGCTGGTTCATGAGCCACCCGTGACGATGTACATCCGCCCGAATACCTTAGGGGGAAGCTGCCAGCGGCGCCATCGTCTATCCTTGGGCGCATCGAACTGAACCGAAGCGAGCGGATACTCCGATGGATGCAGGGGCCATCGCGGCGGCTGTCGCCGCCGTTGCCGGACTGGTGATCGGCTTTGCCGCGGCTTGGGGGCTGCGCGCGCGCCAGGCCGCGGGCGCGCTTGAGGCAGCGCTCGGGCGTCAGGCGGCGCAGATGCAGCGCGATATTGAACGTCTGGGCCAGGACAAGGGCTACGCCGAGCAGCGCCTGCAGGAGGCTCATGAGCGCATTCAGGCCTTCGAGCGGCAGGTGCGCGACGTTACCGGCCAGCGCGACGAGCTGCGCACCGAGCTGGCCGCGCTCAAGTCCACGTCCGATGACCGGTCCCGGCGCATCGACGAGCTCACCGCCGAGCGCGATGCCGCGCGCGACGAAGCGGGCCAGCTACGCGATACCAAGGCGAGCCTGGAAACCAAGCTGCAGAAGCAGGCGGCCGAGTTCGAGGAGCAGCGCAAGGCGATGGACGAAAAGCTGGCGCTGCTGGACAACGCCGAGAAACAGCTCAACCAGCAGTTCGAAAACCTGGCCAACCGCATCTTCGAGACCAAATCGGAGAGCTTCCGCAAGACCAGCAGCGAACAGCTCAGCCATCTGCTCAAGCCCTTCCGCGATCAGATCGACAACCTGCACCGCGACGTTCGCGAGGCGGGCAAGGAGCGCCACACCCTGCGGACCCAGATCGAAAAGATCGTCACCGAAGCCAACGCGCTCACCAACGCACTCAAGGGCGACTCGCGCCGCCAGGGCGCCTGGGGCGAGCTGGTGCTGGAGCGCATCCTGGAGAACTCCGGCCTGCGCCGCGGCGAGGAGTACGAGGTGCAGGCCAGCTACACCGGCGAGGACGGCAAGCGCCTGCGCCCCGATGTCATCGTCCACCTGCCCGAGGAGCGCGATATCGTCATCGACTCCAAGGTCTCGCTCACCGCCTACGAGCGCCACGTGAACGCCGACGACGAAACCGAGCGCGCGGCCCAGCTCAAGGCCCACGTGCAGTCCGTGCGCAGCCACGTCGAGCAGCTCGCCGCCAAACGCTACGACCATATCAAGGCCATACGCACGCTCGACTACACGCTCATGTGGATTCCCATCGAGCCGGCGTATTTCGCCGCCATGCAGGCCGAGCCGGCGCTGTTCGAGTCCGCGCTGGCGCGCCGGGTGCTGCCGGTGACCGCCACCACGCTGTTCGCCGTGCTCAAGACCATCGAGCGCATCTGGCAATACGAGCGCCAGAACCGCAACGTGCAGAGCATCGTCAACCGCGCCAGCAGCCTGTACGACAAATTCGTCAACTTCACCGACGCGATGGACAAACTGGGCAGCCATCTGGAACGCGCCCAGAAAAGCTATGGGGACGCGCGCGGACGCCTGCTGGAAGGCCCCGGCAATGTGGTGCGCCAGATCGAGCAGCTGCGCGAAATGGGGCTCACGCCCAAAAAGCGCCTGCCCGCCGACTGGGTGCAAACCGCCGGCGCGCTGAGCGCGGACAAAAACGGTGATGAGGGCGACGAGGTGTCCTGACACGGCGCCCGTTATCGTTGAGAATTCAGGCGGCTACAATGAAGCCTGCAGCCTTGTTGTTTTCGACATGCAGCCGGGGCAACGCCGCCGGCACCAAACCCGAGGTAGCCCATGACCCAATCATCCGCCGACGACGACTGGACCTACGCCCACATCGGCGCCCAGGGACTGCGAACGGATATCGCCACCCACGGCCACGAGCTGATCGCCGACGAGCCGCAAGACGTCGGCGGCACCGATGCCGGACCGGACCCGTACGGCTACCTGACGGCGGCGCTGGGCGCGTGCACATCGATGACGCTGCGCCTCTATGCCGACCGCAAGCAATGGCCATTGCAGGACGTGGTCACCCGCGTGCGCCACTCCAAGATCCACGCCAAGGACTGCGCCGAGTGCGAGTCCAAGGAAGGCCGTGTGGACCTGCTGGAACGCGAGATCGAGCTCTCCGGCCCGCTGGACGAAGCGCAGACGAAGCGCTTGCTGGAAATCGCCGACATGTGCCCGGTCCACCGCACCCTCACCGGCGAAATCACCGTGCGCACGCGGCTGAAGGGCAAATAAAACCTCCGGGTGTAGTCTCTCGCCGACCGCGTCCGCCCGCAGCGGGCTTGTAGCGTTCCGTCCAAGTCCCCCCTACAGGCAATTTTGGGTAAACCAAGAGACCTGAGCCATGCTCAGTTCATTTCTGGGCGTATTGCGGATCTTATCGCAGCGTTGTTTGCGCTCTTGTGCGTAGCCTTCGTAATCGGCATTCCAGACACTGAGCACTATCTTGCTCTTATAGCCGGCGCCGCGCTCCAGCGCCCCCAACCGGTTGCTGACCTGCACAAGCAGGCGTCGATCACCGGTGCGCCAGCCCATGGTCCGTGTGTAAGGGGTCAGCTTGGTGCGGTCGGGCTTGCCGAAACGCTTACTCAGCCAGGCTTGCACCGTGCTGCTCCACAGCATGCTTTTGTAATATTCAGTGAATTTGATCTGACCCACGGCGTCGCCCATGTTGTCGAGTTCCACCTTGCCGCCAGTGCGCCGCTTGCGCGCGTAACGAGCTCGATCCGAGCGCGCGGGTACAAAGCTGCTCGAACGGCCGAAACCGTTGGATACGAAATTCCAGGAACTGTGCAGGCGGCGCTTTGCCTGTAGCAACGGCATGCCGGGTCGTAACCCCCGGATAGACACATCCCCCACGGCGTCACCGGCAATCAGCGGGGCCAGGACGTTCTCCGCATCCATAGGCTTGGCCGCCTCGATAGCCGCCTGCTTGGCTCGGCGCTGCTTCAACACGCGATCAATCTGCCAGCGCTTCTCCCGGACTGCGCTGCGAAACGACTGCGCTTGCTGGGGTGTTACCTTGTCGAGCACAGGCAACTGCGCAAGCCGGCTCAGAGTCGCCAAACCCTGACGCGAGATCGGCACCTGCGCCAACTGCTGCCGGGCCTTCTCCATCTCGTCGGCGCTTGCGCGCAACTGCGGCTCGATCTCGGCGCCGCGCTTGTCCAACAGAGTCACAAACCCGGCGACTTGCTCTGGCGACAGATAATCGGAAGCCCCTTTCAGCGAACGCGCCTGGTTGGCGATGATCGGATAGGGCCTGAGCCGGCGCAACCGACGCAGATCCTCGGCCACATCCTCGCCCCGCAAAGAACGCTTGGCCAGTTCAAGCACCGCCGGCATAGTGGGGGAGCCTGGGGCCTCGATGATCATGCCCACCTTCTTCTTGACGTCCGCAAGCACTCTACGAGACGTGCTGAGCACACGCCATGCGCCCCGCTCGGAGCGCATGGCCCGATAAAGCACTGTCTGCGCGTCTCGGTCCTTGCGCCGCAGGGCATCTCCACGGCACTTAAACAGCCACTTGTGAAGCTTGCTGAAATCGTCGTGCTGCCATGCGCGCACGCTCTTTCCAAACAGCGGGACAACCAGCTTGTCCCGGTACAGCGCGCTCAACTCGAGCTTGGGCGCCAGACGTATGGTGTCCGACTTATCATAGTGCGATGCCCAGTGCTCCAGCTTGTCGCAGTCCGGTTGATCGATGTCCTCCGCCGATGCCGGCGCTACCGCCAACCCACCCAGCAGGACAAGCCCGTAAAC
>Ga0209921_1000289_pt1 | contig 16960 bp, 12 predicted proteins | sample SalPonF2_C_D2_MG_FD_185730 | JGI IMG/M metagenome (GOLD analysis project Ga0209921, IMG submission 185730) | Salt pond soil microbial communities from South San Francisco under conditions of wetland restoration - Salt Pond MetaG SF2_C_D2_MG... ...
CACGAAAGAAGCTCTTCCACTCCATCAACCGTCGATCCGAGCATGCCGCCTGACTTTGACTTTCTCTCGGCCCCGGGGAGGGACATATCCCTCTCGCTCAGACTCAAACCTCAATTGGAATTGACTGGCGGGCCCGAGCGGGCGTCACACCGTTATTGGAGCGGGCCGCTCGAGCCGGCCCCCGACCCGCAACGCAACGCGTGCATGGGCATGGCGGCGGGAGCGGTTGTGGCCGCTCCCGCCGCCGGGTTAGTGCCTGCCCGCAGGCGGCCCGGGTTCAGCCTTCGCTGTCACCTTCGTTTTCGCCTTCGTTGCCGTTATCGCCGGCCAGCACCGATTCCGAAGAAGGTGCGGCCGCCGGGCTTGTCGGCTCCTCGAACAACTCATGCGCCCGCCGCCTGCGACGGCTGTCGTGATAAGCCAGTCCGCTTCCGGCCGGAATCAGGCGCCCGACGATCACGTTCTCCTTGAGACCGCGCAGATCGTCCCGGGCTCCTCTGACGGCGGACTCGGTCAACACCCGAGTGGTCTCCTGGAACGAGGCCGCGGAGATGAACGACTCGGTCGACAAGCTCGCCTTGGTGATGCCCAGCAGCAGGCGCTCGTAGCGCGCCGGACGCAGTTCCTGAGACAGCATGCGCGCGTTCTCCGCCTCCACATGCAGCTTCTCGACCTGCTCCCCCTGCAGCAGGGTGGTATCGCCCGGTTCGGCGATTTCCACCTTGCGCAGCATCTGGCGGATGATCACCTCGATGTGTTTGTCGTTGATCTTCACGCCCTGCAGCCGGTAGACGTCCTGGATCTCCTTGACCAGATAATTGGCAAGCTCCGCCACCCCCTTGAGGCGCAGGATATCGTGCGGACTGGGCTCACCGTCGGAGATAACTTCCCCGACCTCCACATGCTCGCCCTCGAAGACGTTGATCTGACGCCACTTGGGAATCAGCAACTCCGTTTCCTCGCCGTCGCTGCCGACGATTTTGAGCCGCTGCTTGCCCTTGGTGGGCTGGCCGAAGCGCACGGTGCCCGACGCTTCCGCCAGCACCGCCGGCTCTTTCGGCTTGCGCGCCTCGAACAGGTCCGCCACCCGCGGAAGACCGCCGGTGATGTCGCGCGTCTTGGACGACTCCTGCGGGATGCGGGCCAGCACATCGCCGACGCCCACTTCCTCGCCATCGGCGATGGTGACGATGGCCTTGGCCGGCAGGCTGTACGCGGCCGGGATGTCCGTACCCGGGAACGTGGCCTCGTTGCCGTTCTCGTCCACCACCTTGACCACCGGCCGCAGATCCTTGCCCTGCCCGGCCCGGCTCTTGGGATCCGTGACCACCAGCGTGGACACGCCGGTGATCTCGTCCACGTCGCGGTTGACCGTCACGCCTTCGATGAAGTCCTGGAACTTCACCCGGCCCGACACCTCCGTCACAATCGGATGGGTGTGCGGATCCCAATTGGCGAGCGAGCGCCCCGCCTCGACCTTCTCGCTGTCGGTGACGTGGATGGTCGCGCCGTAGGGCACCTTGTAGCGTTCGCGCTCGCGTCCGTACTCGTCGAACACGCCGATTTCGCCGGAACGCGACACCGCCACCAAATGGCCTTGGGCGTGCTGCACGGTCTTGATGTTGTGCAGCTTGATGGTGCCGTCGGACTTGGCCTCGGCGCCGTCCACCGCCGCCGCACGCGATGCCGCACCGCCCACGTGGAAGGTGCGCATGGTGAGCTGGGTGCCCGGCTCGCCGATGGACTGCGCCGCGATGACGCCGATCGATTCGCCGATGTTGACCACATGCCCGCGGGCCAGATCGCGCCCGTAGCACTTGCCGCAAACGCCGAAGTCGGTTTCGCAGGTGATCACCGAGCGCACCACCACCTCGTCGATGGACAGCGCCTCCAGACGGTCGACCGCGCGTTCGTCAAGCAGCTCGCCGGCCTCGAGCACGACCTCGTCGCTGCCGGGCATGAGCACGTCACGCGCCAGCACGCGGCCGAGCACGCGCTCGCGCAGCGGCTCGACCTCGTCCCCGCCCTCGACGATGGGGTACATGACTAGCCCGCGTTCGGTGCCGCAATCCTCTTCCGTGACCACCACGTCCTGCGAGACGTCCACCAGTCGCCGCGTGAGATAGCCCGAGTTGGCGGTCTTCAGCGCGGTGTCCGCCAGGCCCTTGCGGGCGCCGTGGGTGGAGATGAAGTACTGCAGCACGTTCAGCCCTTCACGGAAGTTGGCGGTAATCGGCGTCTCGATGATGGAACCGTCGGGCTTGGCCATCAGCCCGCGCATGCCGGCGAGCTGGCGGATCTGGGCCGCGCTGCCTCGCGCGCCGGAGTCGGCCATCATGAAGATCGAGTTGAACGAAGTCTGCTCGACCGCGTTGCCCTCGGCGTCGGTGACCGTGTCGGTGCCCAGCTTGTCCATCATGGACTTGGCCACCTGCTCGTTGGCCCGCGACCAGATGTCGACCACCTTGTTGTAGCGCTCGCCCTGGGTCACCAGACCGGAGGTGTACTGATCCTCGATCTCCTTCACCTCTTCCTCTGAGGCCGCCAGGATGTCGGCCTTTTCCTCCGGAATCACCATGTCGTCCACGCAGATGGAAATGCCGGCGCGGGTGGACATGTGGAAGCCGGTGTACATCAACTGGTCGGCAAAGACCACGGTCTCTTTCAGGCCGACACGCCGATAGGCGGTGTTGATCACCTGCGAGATTGCCTTTTTGCTCATCTCCCGGTTGACCAGCGAGAACGGCAGCTTCCGGGGCAGAATCTCCGACAGCAGCGCGCGCCCCACCGTGGTCTCGTTGATGCGCACGAGCTCGGTGGCGGTGCCGTCGTCGTCCACGTCGTAGTCGCGCATGCGCACCTTGACGCGCGCCTGCAAATCCACATGCCCGCTCTGGAACGCGCGGTGGACCTCGGCCACGTCGGCGAAGACCGTGCCCTCACCCGGCGCATTCACGCGCTCGCGCGTCATCCAGTACAGCCCCAGCACCACGTCCTGGGTGGGCACGATGATGGGCTCGCCGTTGGCCGGCGACAGAATGTTGTTGGACGCCATCATGAGCACGCGCGCTTCGAGCTGGGCCTCCAGGCTCAGCGGCACGTGCACCGCCATCTGGTCGCCGTCGAAGTCGGCGTTGAACGCGGTGCACACCAGCGGGTGCAGTTGGATGGCCTTGCCCTCGATCAGCACCGGCTCGAAGGCCTGGATGCCCAGGCGGTGCAGCGTGGGGGCACGGTTGAGCATGACCGGATGCTCGCGGATCACCTCCTCGAGCACGTCCCACACTTCCGCCTCCTCGCGCTCGACCATCTTCTTGGCCGCCTTGATAGTGGAGGCAAGCTCCAGGCGCTGCAGGCGCGAGAACACGAACGGCTTGAACAGCTCCAGCGCCATCTTTTTGGGCAGCCCGCACTGGTGCAGCTTGAGCGTGGGCCCGACCACGATCACGGAACGCCCGGAATAGTCCACGCGCTTGCCCAGCAGGTTCTGGCGGAACCGGCCCTGCTTGCCCTTGATCATGTCGGCCAGCGACTTGAGCGGGCGCCGGTTGGTGCCGGTGATGGCGCGGCCGCGGCGGCCGTTGTCGATGAGCGCGTCGACCGACTCCTGCAGCATGCGCTTCTCGTTGCGCACGATGATGTCAGGCGCATTGAGCTCGAGCAGCCGCTTGAGACGGTTGTTGCGGTTGATCACGCGCCGGTACAGATCGTTCAGGTCCGAGGTCGCGAAGCGTCCGCCGTCCAGCGGCACCAGCGGGCGCAGATCCGGCGGCAGCACCGGCAGCACCTTGAGGATCATCCACTCGGGCTTGTTGCCGGACTGCAGGAAGTGCTCGATGAGCTTGAGCCGCTTGCCCAGGCGCTTGATCTTGGTGTCCGAGCCGGTCGCCGCAATGTCCTCCTGCAGCTTGGCCGACTCCTTCTGCAGGTCCATCGAGGTGAGCAGCTCGAGCACGGCCTCGGCGCCCATGCGCGCGTCGAAGTCGTCGCCGTACTGCTCCACCGCGTCCAGATACTCCTCTTCGGAGAGCAGACCACCCCGCTCCAGCGGCGTGAGGCCTGGGTCCACGATCACATAGGCCTCGAAGTAGAGCACGCGCTCGATGGCGCGCAACGGCATATCCAGCAGCAGCCCGATGCGCGAGGGCAGGGACTTCAGGAACCAGATGTGGGCCACCGGGCTGGCCAGCTCGATATGGCCCATGCGCTCGCGGCGCACCTTGGCCTGCGTCACCTCGACGCCGCACTTCTCGCACACCACGCCGCGGTGCTTGAGGCGCTTGTACTTGCCGCACAAGCACTCGTAGTCCTTGACCGGGCCAAAAATCTTGGCACAGAAGAGACCATCGCGCTCCGGCTTGAAGGTGCGGTAATTGATGGTCTCGGGCTTTTTGACCTCGCCGAAGGACCAGGAACGGATGGTATCCGGGGAGGCGAGCGCGATCTGGATCGCGTCGAAATCCTCCACCTGGTCGTTCTGCTTCAACAGATTCAGAAGGTCTTTCATGCTAACTCCACTTGAGCGTGGGCCGGGCACAAGGCCCGGCTCGACGCAACTTTCGTCGAAAACGCCCTGCGAGGCGGCGCCTCAGTCATCCTGCTCCAGCTCGATATCGAGCCCGAGCGAGCGTATCTCCTTCACCAACACATTGAACGACTCCGGCATCCCGGCCTGCATCTGGTGGTTGCCGTCCACGATGTTTTTATACATCTTGGTGCGCCCGCCGGTGTCGTCCGACTTCACGGTAAGCATCTCCTGCAAGGTATAGGAGGCGCCGTAAGCCTCGAGCGCCCAAACCTCCATCTCGCCGAAGCGCTGACCGCCGAACTGCGCCTTGCCGCCCAGCGGCTGCTGGGTGACCAGGGAGTAAGGCCCGGTCGAGCGCGCATGCATCTTGTCGTCGACCAGATGGTTGAGCTTGAGCATGTACATGTAGCCGACCGTCACCGGCCGCGCGAAGGCCTCGCCGGTGCGCCCGTCGATCAACGTGCACTGCCCGCCCGCGGGCAGGTCGGCCAACTCCAGCAGGGACTTGATCTCGCCCTCGTTGGCGCCGTCGAACACCGGGGTGGCCATGGGCACGCCCTGGCGCAGGTTGCCGGCCAGCGTGATGATCTCGTCGTCGCTGAGCGAATCGAGATCGACCTTGTGGGCGACCCGGCCGCTGTAGACCTGGCTCAGCAACTCGCGCAGGCCCGCCACCTTTTGCTGGCGTACGCGCTCGTCGTCCAGCATGCCCGAGATCTTGTGGCCCAGGCCCTTGGCGGCCCAGCCCAGATGCGTCTCCAGAATCTGGCCGATATTCATGCGCGAAGGCACGCCGAGCGGGTTGAGCACGATGTCCATGGGGACCCCGTCCTCGGTGTGCGGCATGTCCTCCACCGGCACGATCTGCGAGATCACACCCTTGTTGCCGTGGCGGCCCGCCATCTTGTCGCCGGGCTGGATGCGGCGCTTGACCGCCAGATACACCTTGACCATCTTGAGCACGCCCGGGGCGAGTTCGTCGCCGGCGGTGATCTTGCCCTTCTTCAGGTCGAAGCGGCGGTCGAACTCGGCACGCTGGTCCTTGACGCGCTTGGCCGCCGATTCCAGCGCCCGTTGGGCCTCCTCGTCGCGCAAGCGGATCTCGAACCACTGGTCTCGATTGAGACCGTCCAGATAGTCATCGCTGACCTTGGTGCCGGCCTTCAGGCGGGCCGGGCCGCCGTCGGCCACCTGGCCCACCAGCACACGGCGCACGCGGTCGAAGATATCGTCCTCGAAGATGCGCAGCTGATCGTTCAGGTCCTTGCGCACGGCCTTGAGCTCGGACGCCTCGATGGACTTGGCGCGCTCGTCCTTGTCCACGCCCTCGCGCGTGAACACACGCACGTCGACCACCGTACCGTCCATGCCCGGCGGCACGCGCAGGCTGGTGTCCTTCACGTCCGAGGCCTTCTCGCCGAAGATCGCCCGCAACAGCTTCTCCTCGGGCGTGAGCTGGGTCTCGCCCTTGGGGGTGACCTTGCCCACCAGGATATCGCCGTGTGCCACCTCGGCGCCGATATACACGATGCCGGATTCATCGAGCTTGCGCAGCGCGGACTCGTTCACGTTGGGGATGTCGGAGGAGATCTCCTCCGGCCCCAGCTTGGTCTCGCGCGCCACGCAGGTCAGCTCCTCGATGTGGATCGTGGTGAAACGGTCCTCCTGCGCCACGCGCTCCGAGATCAGGATGGAGTCCTCGAAGTTGTAGCCGTTCCAGGGCATGAACGCGACTTGCAGGTTCTGCCCCAGCGCGAGCTCGCCCAGATCCGTGCTGGGACCGTCGGCGAGCACGTCGTCGCGTGCGACGGCGTCGCCCGGATTCACCAGCGGGCGCTGGTTGATGCAGGTGTTCTGGTTCGAGCGCGTGTACTTGATCAGGTTGTAGATGTCGACGCCCGGCTCGTCCGGCGAGGTCTCGTCGTCGTTGACGCGCACCACGATGCGCGAAGCGTCGACCTTTTCCACCACACCGCCGCGCTTGGCCACCAACGCCACGCCCGAGTCCACGGCCACGCGGCGCTCGATGCCGGTACCCACGAGCGGCTTCTCAGCCCGCAGACAGGGCACCGCCTGACGCTGCATGTTGGCGCCCATCAGGGCGCGGTTGGCGTCGTCGTGCTCCAGGAACGGCACCAGCGCCGCGGCGACCGAAACGATCTGGCGCGGTGAGACGTCCATGAACTGGACCTTATCCGGCGTGGACATGGTGAATTCGTTCTGGAAGCGGCACGACACCAGATCGTTGATCAGGCGGTTGTCCGCGTCCAGGTTCGCGTTCGCCTGGGCAATGACGTAACGGCCCTCCTCAATCGCCGACAAGTACACCACTTCGTCGGTGACGCGCCCGTCCACCACGCGCCGGTAAGGCGTCTCCAGGAAGCCGTACTCGTTGGTGCGCGCATACACCGCGAGCGAGTTGATGAGGCCGATGTTGGGGCCTTCCGGCGTCTCGATCGGGCAAATACGCCCGTAGTGGGTGGCGTGGACGTCGCGCACCTCGAAGCCGGCGCGCTCGCGCGTCAGCCCGCCCGGCCCGAGCGCCGACACGCGGCGCTTGTGGGTGACCTCGGAGAGCGGGTTGTTCTGGTCCATGAACTGGGATAGCTGCGACGAGCCGAAGAACTCCTTGATCGCGGCGGCGACCGGCTTGGAGTTGATCAGCTGTTGCGGCATCAGGCCCTCGCTCTCGGCCAGGCTCACGCGTTCGCGCACCGCGCGCTCGACGCGCACCAGCCCGGTGCGGAAGGCGTTTTCCGCCATCTCGCCCACGGAGCGCACGCGCCGATTGCCGAGGTGATCGATATCGTCGGTCTGGCCGAAGCCGTTGCGGATGCTGATCAGCTCCTTGAGCACCGCCAGGATGTCCTCGTTGTCGAGGATGCCGGAGCCGGTCACCTCGTCGCGGCCCAGACGGCGGTTGAACTTCATCCTGCCCACGGACGACAGGTCGTAGCGGTCGGCCGAGAAGAACAGGTTATGGAACAGCGTTTCGGCGGCGTCGCGTGTCGGCGGCTCGCCCGGGCGCATCATCCGGTAGATCTCGACCAGCGCCTCCAGCTGAGTCTTGGTCGCATCGATGCGCAGCGTATTGGAGATGTAGGGGCCGTTGTCCAGATCGTTGACAAACAGCGTGCGCAGCTCCGTCACGCCCGCCTCGCGAAGGCTCGCGAGCAGCTCCTCGGTGATCTCCGCATTCGCCTCGGCAATGATCTCGCCGGTCTCCGGCGCCACCACATTCTGGCCGATGATCTTGCCTTCCAGATAGGACAGCGGCACCTCCAACGTCTCGACCCCGGCCTGGGACAGTTGGCGGATGTGGCGCGCGGTGATACGCCGGCCTTCCTCGACGATGACTTTGCCGTCCACCTTGATGTCGAACGAGGCCGTCTCGCCACGCAGGCGCTCCGGCACCAGCTCGAGGCGCGCACCGTCGCTGTCCAGATGGAAGATGTTGAAGTCATGGAACAACTCCAGCATCTGCTCGTCGTCCAGCCCCAGCGCGCGCAGCAGCACGGTCGCCGGCAGCTTGCGGCGGCGGTCGATGCGCGCGAACACCGCATCCTTGGGATCGAACTCGAAGTCCAGCCACGAGCCGCGGTAGGGGATGATGCGCGCGGAGTAGAGCAGCTTGCCGCTGGAGTGCGTTTTGCCCTTGTCATGGTCGAAGAACACGCCCGGCGAGCGGTGCAGCTGCGAAACCACCACGCGTTCGGTGCCGTTGATAATGAAGGTGCCGTGCTCGGTCATGAGCGGTACCTCGCCCATGTAGACCTCTTGCTCACGGATGTCCTTCACCGGCTTGGGGTCCGCCTTGCTGTCCTTATCGTAGATGACCAGACGCACGGTCACGCGCAACGGTGCGGTGAAGCTCACGCCGCGCAGATGACATTCCTTTTCGTCGAAGACCGGCTCGCCGAGGCGGTAGCTCACATACTCGAGCGCGGCGTTGCCGGAGTGGCTCGTCATCGGGAACACGCTGCTCAACGCAGCGTGCAGTCCGGCATCCACTCGCTCCTTGGGCGCGCGGGTAGCCTGTAGAAATTGCTGATACGAATCGATCTGCGTGGCCAGCAAGTAAGGCACGTCCAGGATGGGCGGGCGCTTGCTGAAATCCTTGCGGATACGTTTTTTCTCGGTGAACGAGTAGGCCATCGAAAGTTTCCTCAATGACGAATGCGGACGGATCGGCGTTCACGCATTACGCTAAACTGACAGAGCGGCACAACGGGTGAGGCCAATGCCGTCATTACTTCCTTTCTCAAACAGGAAAAGGCCGGCGGCCTGATAAGGGCCACCAGCCGCTTCCCGGGCGACACCGAGTGTCGTCGTTGACTGCGGCAAGCCGCTTACTTGATCTCGACGCTGGCGCCAGCCTCTTCAAGCTGCTTCTTCATGTCTTCGGCTTCCTCCTTGCTGACGCCTTCCTTGATCGCGGCGGGAGCGCTCTCGACCAGATCCTTGGCCTCCTTGAGGCCGAGGCTGGTGATCCCGCGGACCGCCTTGATCGCGCCCACCTTGTTGGAGCCGAAGCTGGTCATGACGACATCGAACTCGGTCTTTTCCTCGGCAGCCTCGCCGCTTTCCGCCGCAGCACCCGCCGCCCCAGCGGCGGCCACCGGCGCAGCGGCCGAGACCCCGAACTTCTCTTCCATCATGGAGACCAGCTCCACCACGTCCATCACGGACATGTTGCTCACCGCCTCCAGAATCTCTTCCTTTGTAACTGCCATTGGTAATAACTCCTAGCAACCTAATCGTCTGTTACCCGGGTACGCCCGCAACGGCCGCCCCGGAACCACGTCCTAAGCGGCCTGCTTCTGGTCGCGGACCGCGGCCAACGTGCGCGCGAGCTTCGCCTGCGGCTCCGCCACCGTACGCACGAAGCGTGCAACCGGAGCCTGCATGACGCGCGCAAGCATGGCCACTGCTTCGTCGTAGGTCGGCAGCGACGCCAACCGCTTGATCTCCTCGGCCGGATACAAGCGCCCGCCCATTGACACCGCACGCACCTGCAACGCCTCCGAGCTCTTACGGAACTCCTCGATCACGCGTGCGGCCGCCCCCGGATCCTCCATCGAGAATCCGAGGATAAGCGGGCCAGCCAGTATTTCGGACATGCATTCGTAGTCGGTCCCCGCCAAGGCGCGCTTGGCGAGCGTGTTCTTGACCACGCGCAGATAGGTCCCGTTACCGCGGGCCCTGCTGCGCAGCACGTCCATTTCTCCGGCTTTAAGGCCGCGGTATTCGGCGGCCACCGCCGAAAGAGCGCGACTGGCGACGTCGTTGACCTCCGCCACCATGGCCTTCTTTTCTTCCAGTCTTAAAGCCACCTGATACCTCCTGGTTACCGTGGAACCACCGCCCGTTGCCGTGACGGCGTTCCGACTCTTGACGTCACGGACCGCCTTCCTGTGCCATCCGCCTCACGGTGACCGTCCCCAGGTTGCCTGGCTGGCGGGTAACACCGTCTGCGCGGGCCGGATCGGATCCATTAAGCGGGGCTGCATCCGGCATCCCCACACCCGCGGTCTTTGACAGACGCCGCCGCGATTGAGATACGCGACGACGCGACAAAGTCTGTGTCTCGTGCGGCGCTTTCCCTACGCCGACACGCCGAGTGAGTTCTGGTCCACGGCGACGCCGGGCCCCATCGTGGTGGACAGCGTCACCTTGCGCATGTAAACGCCTTTCGAACTGCTCGGCTTGGCCTTGCGCAAGTCGGCCAGCAAAGCCTCCAAATTCTGCACCAGCGCATTGGGCTCGAAATCCACGCTGCCAATGGAGCAGTGAACGATACCGGCCTTGTCAGTGCGGTAACGCACTTGCCCTGCTTTGGCATTGCGTACCGCGGTGCCGACATCCGTGGTCACGGTGCCCACTTTGGGGTTGGGCATGAGTCCGCGCGGCCCCAGCACCGGGCCCAGACGCCCGACCACGCGCATCGCATCTGGTGTGGCGATCACCACATCGAACGGTATGTCACCGCCCTGGATGCGCTCGGCCAGATCCTCGAAACCGACCACGTCGGCACCGGCCTCCTGAGCCGCCTCGGCATTGGCGCCCTGGGCGAACACGCCCACACGCACGGTTTTGCCGGTACCGTTCGGCAACACCGTGGAACCGCGCACCACCTGATCCGACTTGCGGGGATCCACGCCCAGGTTGACCGCCACGTCGATCGACTCGCGGAACTTCACGGCGCTCAGCTCTTTGAGCAGGCTGATTGCCTCTTCCACCGCGTACTGGCGGCGCGAATCCACTTTCTCGCGCGCGGCGCGCACACGCTTCGACAATTTCGCCATGGCTCAGTCCTCCACCGTCAGGCCCATGCTACGGGCGCTGCCTTCGATGATGCGCAACGCCGCCTCCATGCTGGATGCGTTCAGATCCGGCATTTTGGTATTAGCGATCTCCTCGACCTGCGCGCGGGTCACCTTGCCAACCTTGTTGCGGTTGGGTTCGCCGCTGCCCTTGTCCACGCCCGCGGCCTTGCGCAACAGCACGGAGGCCGGCGGCGTTTTGGTGATAAACGTGAAGCTGCGGTCGGAGTAGACGGTGATCACCACGGGAATCGGCAAGCCCGCCTCAAGCTGCTGCGTCTGCGCGTTGAATGCCTTGCAGAACTCCATAATGTTAACACCGTGCTGGCCCAGCGCGGGGCCCACGGGGGGACTCGGATTGGCCTTGCCCGCTGCTACCTGCAGCTTGATGTATGCCGATACTTTCTTAGCCATAGCGAACCTCGGTTGATGGGTGCTAGCGCCTCACGGCTCCCCGAATATCCTCAGACGACGAAAGCCCGGCAGGCGCCGCCAGCGCCCCCGAGCATGGTGGCCTCTCTGTTCAAGCCTTCTCGACTTGCCCGAACTCCAGCTCCACGGGGGTGGAGCGACCGAAGATCAACACCGCCACGCGCAGCCGGCTCTTCTCGTAGTTCACCTCTTCGACCACGCCATTGAAATCCGCGAACGGCCCTTCGGTGACGCGCACCGACTCGCCCGGCTCGAACAGCACCTTGGGCTTGGGCTTTTCCACGCTTTCCTCGACGCGATTGAGGATGCGCTGCGCCTCCTTCTCGGTGATAGGGGCAGGCCGATCGGCCGTGCCGCCGATAAACCCGAGCACCTTGGGGACATTCTTCACCAGGTGCCAGGTCTGGTCGTTCATCTCCATCTGCACGAGCACGTAGCCAGGGAAGAACTTGCGCTCGGTGGTCCGCTTGCGCCCTCCGCGGATCTCCACCACCTCTTCGGTCGGCACCAGGATTTCGCCGAAATAATCCTGCAGCCCCGCGCGGTCGATGTGTTCCCTCAGGGAGCGCGCCACCTGCTTTTCGTACTGGGAATAGGCGTGGACCACATACCACTGCTTGCTCATGGCTTATCCCCCGACGCCCGTGAATTGCTTGAGGGCGTAGAGCAGAACGGCGTCGACCGCCCACAGGAAAACGCCCACCAGCAACGCCAGCACGATCACAATCAGCGTGGTCTGCATGGTCTCGCGCCGCGTGGGCCACACCACCTTGCGCAACTCGGTGCGCGAACCCTGCACGTAGCCCAACACCATGCGCCCCATCTCGGTGCGGGAGGCAATCGCAACAGCGATTGCGGCACCGATCAGGAGCCCGACCACACGGACCACCTGGTGCACCTGTCCCTGGACGTAGTAGAAGCCGCTGATGCTGGCCGCCAACACCAGGATCGACAGAATCAGCATCGCCGTGTCTAGGGGAGAGCGTGTGCTTTCGCTCTTGGAGCTCATGTCAGCATCCTGGAAAGGGCTTGGGAGTGTCACCATCCAACAGCAGCACGCGGCGCCTGCCCGAGTGAATGGCAGGCCAGGAGGGACTCGAACCCCCAACCTGCGGTTTTGGAGACCGCTGCTCTGCCGGTTGAGCTACTGGCCTGTACAAAAAACCTCGCTGGCTCGCCGCAGCCGGGACGGCCTCAACGAGGCCCCGCCGCTGCCGGCTCCGCCTACTCTACGATTTTGGTGACCACGCCGGCGCCGACCGTGCGCCCGCCCTCGCGGATTGCAAAGCGCAGCCCGTCCTCCATGGCGATCGGGGCAATCAGCGTGACGTTCATGGTCACGTTGTCCCCCGGCATCACCATCTCCACGTCCTGCGGCAGCTGACACTCGCCGGTGACGTCGGTGGTACGGAAGTAGAACTGCGGCCGGTAGCCCTTGAAGAACGGCGTGTGACGGCCGCCCTCTTCTTTCTTCAGCACGTACACCTCGCACTCGAATTTGGTGTGCGGGGTGATCGAACGCGGCTTGGCCAGCACCTGCCCGCGCTCGACCTCGTCGCGCTTGGTCCCGCGCAACAGCACGCCGATGTTGTCGCCCGCCTGGCCCTGATCGAGCAGCTTGCGAAACATCTCCACGCCCGTCACCGTGGTCTTGGCGGTGTCGTGCAGGCCCACGATCTCGACTTCGTCGCCCACCTTGACGATGCCGCGCTCGACGCGGCCGGTGACCACGGTGCCGCGGCCGCTGATGGAGAACACGTCCTCCACCGGCATCAGAAAGTCGCCGTCAATGGCGCGCTCGGGCTCGGGAATGTAGGCGTCCATCGCCTCGATCAGCTTGTAGATGGCGGGCTCGCCGATCTCGCTCTGGTCGCCCTCCAGCGCCTTGAGCGCGGAGCCGGTGATGATCGGGGTGTCGTCGCCCGGAAACTCGTACTGGTTGAGAAGGTCGCGCACTTCCATCTCGACCAGCTCCAGCAGCTCCGGGTCGTCCACCATGTCGGCTTTGTTCAGAAACACGACGATGTAGGGCACTCCCACCTGGCGCGAGAGCAAAATGTGCTCGCGCGTCTGCGGCATCGGCCCATCAGCGGCCGAGACCACCAGAATCGCGCCGTCCATCTGCGCCGCGCCCGTGATCATGTTCTTCACGTAGTCGGCGTGGCCCGGGCAGTCTACGTGCGCGTAGTGGCGGCTCTCCGACGAGTACTCCACATGCGCGGTGGCAATCGTGATCCCGCGCGCCCGCTCTTCCGGCGCGTTGTCGATCTGCTCAAACGCGCGCGCTTCACCGCCCCACTTCGACGACAGAACCTTCGTCATCGCCGCCGTCAACGTCGTCTTGCCATGGTCCACGTGACCAATCGTGCCAACATTGATATGCGGCTTCGTACGCTCAAATTTCGCCTTCGCCACCGGAACTTACCTCTTGTTCTAACCGAATTCGTCGGAGTCTGTAATTAGGACGCTTTCTTGATCAGCGCATCGGTCACACTCGCCGGCGCCTCGGCGTAGTTGCCGAACTGCATGGTGTAATTGGCGCGCCCCTGCGTCATGGAGCGCAACACCGTGGCATAGCCGAACATCTCGGCCAGCGGCACATCCGCGGTGATGATCTTGCCGGAGACCGAGTCCTCCATCCCGTGCACCGTGCCGCGCCGGCGGTTGAGATCGCCCATGACGTCGCCCATGTACTCTTCGGGCGTCACCACCTCGACATCCATCATGGGCTCGAGCAGGACAGGATCCGCCTTGCGCGCACCCTCTTTAAACGCCATGCTCGCCGCCACTTTGAACGCAGCTTCACTGGAGTCGACGTCGTGGTAGGAGCCGTCGTACAGGGTGACCTTCATGTCGACCACGGGATAGCCGAGCAGGATGCCGTTCTGCATCGCCTCCCGGATGCCCTTGTCCACAGCCGGGATGTACTCGCGCGGCACCACGCCGCCTTTGATGGCGTCGACGAACTCGTAGCCCTCGCCGCGCTCACGCGGCTCCATGCGCAGGAACACGTGGCCGTACTGGCCGCGACCGCCCGACTGGCGCACGAACTTGCCTTCCTGTTCCACGAGCTTGCGAATGGTCTCGCGGTAAGCCACCTGAGGCGCGCCCACATTGGCCTCGACCTTGAACTCGCGCTTTAGGCGGTCGACGATGATCTCCAGATGCAGCTCGCCCATGCCGGAGATGATGGTCTGCGCGGTCTCCTCGTCGGTGCGCACGCGGAACGAGGGATCCTCCTGCGCCAGCTTCTGCAGGGCGGTGGCCATCTTCTCCTGGTCGGCCTTGGTCCTGGGCTCCACCGCCACGGAGATGACCGGCTCCGGGAATTCCATGCGCTCCAGGATGACGGGCTTGTCCGTGCTGCACAGCGTGCTGCCGGTGGTCACCGTCTTGAGTCCCACCACGGCGGCAATGTCGCCGGCCCGGACTTCCTTGATCTCTTCGCGGTGGTTGGAGTGCATCTGCAGGATGCGGCCGATGCGCTCCTTCTTGCGCTCAAGCGGGTTATAGACCGAATCGCTCGACGACAGCACCCCCGAATAGACGCGGATGAACGTCAGCGTGCCCACGTACGGGTCGGTCGCAATCTTGAACGCCAGCGCCGAAAAAGGCTCGTCGTCCTTGGCATGGCGCTCGATAATCTGGGTCTCGTCGTCCACGTCGTGGCCACGTACCGGCGGCACTTCGGTCGGCGACGGCATATATTCCACCACCGCGTCCAGCAAGGCCTGCACGCCCTTGTTCTTGAACGCCGAGCCGCACAGCGCGACCACGATCTCGTTGTCCAGCGTGCGCGCACGCAGGCCGCGCTTGATCTCGTCGGCGCTCAGTTCCCCGCCTTCGAGATACTTCTCCATCAATTCCTCGTTGGCCTCGGCCGCGGCCTCGACCATCTTCTCGCGCCACGAGGCACACTCGTCGGCCATATCGGCCGGAATGTCGCGCTCCTCGAAGGTGGCGCCGTAGTTCTCGTCGTCCCAGTAGATGGCGCGCATCTTCACCAAGTCGACAACACCCTTGAACTTGTCCTCAGCGCCGATGGGCAGCTGAATCGGCACCGGCGTGGCCCCGAGGCGCTTGCGGATCTGCTCGACCACGCGCAGAAAATCGGCGCCCATGCGGTCCATCTTGTTGACGAACGCCATGCGCGGCACGCTGTACTTGTTGGCCTGGCGCCATACGGTCTCGGACTGCGGCTCGACGCCACCGACACTGTCAAATACGGCGACAGCACCGTCGAGCACGCGCAGGCTGCGCTCCACCTCGATGGTGAAGTCCACGTGCCCGGGCGTATCGATGATGTTGATACGGTACTGGTGCGGAAACTGCTGCCCCATGCCCTGCCAGAAGCAGGTGGTCGCAGCCGAGGTGATCGTGATGCCACGCTCCTGCTCCTGCTCCATCCAGTCCATGACCGCAGCGCCCTCATGCACCTCGCCGATTTTGTGCGAGATGCCGGTATAGAAGAGAATGCGTTCGGTCGTTGTCGTCTTACCGGCATCAATGTGCGCCATGATGCCGATGTTGCGATAACGTTCAATGGGATGAGCGCGCGGCACAGCGAAATACCTCGTTTACCAGCGGAAATGGGAGAACGCTTTGTTGGCCTCGGCCATACGATGCGTGTCTTCGCGTTTCTTGACGGCGGTCCCGCGATTGTCCGCCGCTTCCATCAGCTCATTGGCCAAACGCAGCGCCATGGACTTCTCGCCGCGCTTGTGGGCCGCGTCGATCAGCCAGCGCATGGCCAGGGTCGTGCGACGTACCGCCCGCACCTCCACCGGCACCTGGTAGGTGGCGCCGCCGACACGGCGCGACTTCACCTCAACAGCGGGGCGCACGTTGTCCAGGGCGCCGGTCATCACCTCCATGGGATCGTCCGAGTGCTTGCGCTCCTGGATCTGGTCCAGGGCGCCGTAGACGATCTTCTCGGCGACCGACTTCTTGCCGTCGTGCATCACCATGTTGATGAACTTGGCAAGCAGTTCGCTCTTGTACTTGGGGTCGGGCAGAATCGCCCGCTGACCAATGACTTTTCTTCTGGGCATGGAATCGCTACCTAATCAAGACCCGTTAGCTTTTCGGCTTTTTGGCGCCGTACTTGGAACGGCCCTGACGCCGCTTCTCGACCCCGCTCGCATCCAGGGCGCCACGCACCGTGTGATAGCGCACACCGGGCAAGTCCTTGACACGGCCGCCGCGGATCAGTACCACGGAGTGCTCCTGCAGGTTATGCCCCTCGCCAGGGATGTAGCTGGTCACCTCGAAGCCGTTGGTCAGGCGCACGCGCGCCACCTTACGCAGGGCCGAGTTGGGCTTTTTCGGCGTGGTGGTGTAGACACGCGTACATACACCCCGCTTCTGCGGGCTGGCCTGCAACGCCGGCACCTTGTTCTTGGCCACCTTGCTGACACGCCCTTTGCGGACTAGCTGGTTAATGGTTGCCATTGGGGGCGTCCCTTTAACTTCTTGCAAAGAAAGGCAGGCCGGAGAACCCGGCCTGCCAAAGTAAGACGACGAATACTAAAGACTCGCCCCGGGCCTGTCAAGGCGGAGTCTCTTCCAACATGGTATGAGTCTGAACGTGGGTGCGTATTTCCAAGGAGGTATGAGTCTGGAGCGTAGCGCTTGGGTCGATCATCCGCCGCATGGTGATCGACATGAACGAACGAAA
>Ga0209921_1000292_pt1 | contig 16901 bp, 13 predicted proteins | sample SalPonF2_C_D2_MG_FD_185730 | JGI IMG/M metagenome (GOLD analysis project Ga0209921, IMG submission 185730) | Salt pond soil microbial communities from South San Francisco under conditions of wetland restoration - Salt Pond MetaG SF2_C_D2_MG... ...
TGCCTTGAAGTCGCGCGCGCCGGGAATTCGAATTCCCCGGTTGCCGGCACCTTCCAGCACCGCAGCGGCCAATGGGTGTTCGCTCGCGGCTTCGAGTGCCGCCGCGTATTTCAGTACTTCGTCCTGATCGTGGCCGTCTTCGGCATGAACACTCGCCAGCCTGGGCTTACCCTCGGTAACGGTGCCCGTCTTGTCCACCACGACCACATCGACTTTCGCCATACGCTGCAGAGCTTCCGCATCGCGCACCAGGATGCCGGCGCCGGCTCCGCGGCCGACTCCCACCATGACGGCCATGGGAGTCGCCAGCCCGAGGGCGCAGGGGCAGGCAATGATGAGTACGGAGATGGCAGCCACCAGGGCAAAAGCCAGTCCCGTTCCAGTGGGGCCCGCGATCGTCCAGGCCGCGAATGCGAGGATCGCGCTCAAGACAACCGCCGGTGCAAATACGCCGGCTACCCGGTCGGCCAGCCCCTGAATCGGCGCACGGCTACGTTGTGCGGCGGCCACTTGCGTGACGATTCGCGACAGCAGCGTGTCTTCGCCCACGCGCGTCGCCCGCATGATCAGGGCGCCATTGCCATTGACCGTGCCGCCGGTAAGCGCGTCATCCGCGGCTTTCTCGGCGGGCACCGGTTCTCCCGTGATCATGGATTCATCGACACTGGAATGGCCTTCCAGGACGATACCGTCGACGGGGACCTTTTCCCCGGGGCGCACCCGCAGCTTGTCACCGACAATGACACGGGCAAGTTCAACCTCCTCTTCGCCGCCGTCTTTTTTTATCCGACGGGCGCGCGGCGGCGCCAGATCGAGCAAGGCCCGGATCGCTCCCGAGGTCCTTTCGCGGGCCCGTTGCTCCAGCAATTGTCCGACGAGTACCAGGGTGATGATGACGGCTGCGCTTTCAAAATAAAGCGGCGCATGCCCCCCGGAACCCAAAAATTCCCTGGGGAGCATTCCGGGAACGATCAGCGCGAACAGGCTGAACAGATAGGCCACTGCCGTGCCCAATCCGATCAGGGTCCACATGTTGAAGTTGGGCCCCTTGAGCGATTTCCATCCGCGTATGAAAAAGATCGAACCGCCATAGATCACGACCGGCGTCGCCAGCACCAGTTGGACCCAGCCATAAATACTTCCCAGCCATTGGTGGAAATGCAGCCCCGGCAGCATGTCGCCCATGGTGACCAGAAGGAGGATGACCGTCAGCGGCACGGTGACCGCCAGACGCTGGCTGAAGGCCTGCAATTCCGGGTTGGGACCCACCTGGGCAGTGGCGGTGTGCGGCTCCAGGGCCATACCGCACTTGGGACAGACGCCGGGTCCGCTCTGCACGATTTCTGGATGCATCGGGCAGGTATATTCGATCCTGCGGATCGGCGTCTCGGGTTCAAGCGCCATGCCGCATTTAGGGCACTCACCCGGTCCCTGCTGCCGGATATCGGGATGCATGGGACAGGTGTAGATGCCGCCCGGCGCGGTTCTACCCTCGTCTTCCGGATGCAGGTAACCCTCAGGATCCGCGACGAACTTCTCGCGGCAGCCTGCGCTGCAGAAAAAGTAGGTCCGGCCCTCGTATTCGGTCCGATGCCGGGCGGTTCCCGGGTTTACCGACATGCCGCATACCGGGTCCTTTACCGGTTCGGGCTCTTTGTAAAACCTCGTATGTTCCATGCCTTCACATTCCGTGCTTGATACCGACTCTGATCAGCCACCAATTGGCCGGATAGGTCGTGAAAAAACCAATAACCATGCCAACTTGCATCATGAACCAGAACAGCGCCGTGTCCGCCTCAAGGCCCGGAAACCAGACCAGGCGCACGAGAGCCATCCAGCCGAACAGCCCAATCTCGAAGGCGATAAGTGAAGCCGTGTCGGCCTTGATCGATTTCCACAACGCCGGCAATCTCTCTTCTCCCATGGCGCGCATGGGCAGGTACTGGAACAGGACGCCGAGTACATAAGCGGCGGAAAAATCGAGAATGAAAGACGTGCCCACCGGCGACGACAAGAGCGATATGCCCAGCCCCAGGATGGCGAAATCCGCGATGACGTCGCCCAGGGTGCAACCGGCCCCGCAATGAGTCGCCGAGACGAACACTTTTTGCCAGTAGGGCTTCGGCCCCTGCTTCGAGTCTCCAGGCAGGGGCGCCCGCCCGAACCGGTAATAGAAAACCGGCGCGAGCGGCCCGAAGTACAATGCGGTCACCGGCCAGACGACATTCATGATGGACATCGGCTGCCGCCGGCCCTTCGCTATATCCCAGGCGATCCACACCGCAGTCAAACCTGCCACGCTCAACGAAACCCATGAAAGGACGATAAGCCAGAACGGTAGAGTCATTGCTGATCTCCACCGGTTTTTGTGTCGATCGCCGCCAATGCGGAACAAATACTCTCTATCGAAGGCACGGGCTGGATACCCTCCCGGCCGGGGTAGACCCGACAACAATTGCCGTCATTCTGGGTTGGCATGACATCGCGGCCTTGCACGAGGACGGTTGGCGAGCCATGTTTCCTCAATGCTTCCGGCGTCGCATCCGAGTCGCGATCCCATTCCACCCACTCCATGGGCAGATCCATGGCGGTCAGCGCGGCGCTTATTGCCGCACGCGCGGCCTCTACGTGGGGGCAATTCTGAAAATAAACGAGTTCGATACGTGTCTCCATGGTTACGGGTTCACCTCCAGTGCCGCCAGGATCGGACATTCCGAGGCCGATCCCTTGCCGTCGCATTGGTCGAGCAACTCGGCAAGACCCAGCCGCATCCGCTCGAGATCGGCAATCTTGTCTTCCACTTCCAGCAACCGCCGCTGGGTAATTCGCCGTGCCTCGGTGGCTTTTGCCCCGGCCTTGCGGTGCAGTGACATCAACTCGGCAATGTCCTGCAGCGAAAACCCCAGGGACTGGGCGCGGCGAATGAAGTTGAGCCGGTTCCGGGCTTCGGAGCCATACAGCCGGTAATTCCCGGGACTGCGGCCTACAGGTCTGATCAAACCCAGCCGTTCGTAGTAACGCAGCGTTTCCGTAGCCACGTCAGCCTGACGCGCGAGCGCTCCGATACGCACGGGAGCGTCTTTTGCGCCCACCTTGTCGGCTGTTGCCTTTGACATGCGTATATTTAACATTACACCCTACTGTAAAGTCAAGACTTTTACCTGTTATCCTTAGGCTATCCGAACATGAGGCACGACATGGCCCGTAACGTATTCATCACCGGCATCTCCAGCGGACTCGGCCTGGAGCTGGCCAGACTCTACCTGCAGCAGGGAGACACGGTCTATGGCGTCAGCCGCCGTGGCGCAGGGATTGAGGACAAGCACCTGCACCAGGCCCGTGCGGACCTCGGCGAACTATCCGGCATCCATGCCTTGCTTGACCGATTGATCGGTGAGGCGCGCATCGACCTGGCCGTCCTGAACGCCGGACTGCTCGGTGAATTCAAGCCGATGCCTGAATTGAGCCTCGATGAGATAAGAAAGTCCATGGATGTGAACACCTGGGCCAACAAGCTGATCCTGGACTGGTTTGCGGCCCATCACGCTCCGCGCCAGATCGTGTTGATTTCATCCGGTGCCGGGGTCACCGGCCACAAGGGTTGGGGAGCCTACGCACTGTCCAAAGCCGCGCTGAACATGCTTGCCCAGTTGTATGCCCGCGACCTGCCTGACAGCCATGTGGCGGCATTCGCCCCGGGACTGATCCATACGGCCATGCAGGATCACATCTACGAGAAAGTCGACGAAAATCGTTTCCCGGCCGTGAAGCATCTCAAGGAAGCGCGCAACACGCCGGCCATGCCCGAACCGGACGAGGCCGCGCGAGTCATCGCGAATGCGATCGATCAATTGCCCGAACGCATCGAAAGCGGCCAGTACACCGACGTCCGGCGAATGTAAAAACACACCTGACAGATGCTCTGGCTGAGTGCATTCGTTCTGCTGGCCTGGCTGGGCGCGAGCCTCCTGGTGACCTACGGCAGCCTCAAGCTCCGCCGGCTGGACCGCTTTGCCCCGGCTGCCGATGCAACCGGCCTGCCCTCGTTCACCATCGTAGTGCCCGCGCGCAACGAGGCCTCGACGCTGGGGCCGGCCATGCGCTCCCTGCTCGGCCTCGACTATCCGCTATTCAATGTCATTGCCGTCAATGACCGTTCCGAAGATGGCACGGGCGATCTGCTGAACGGGTTCGATGACCCGAAGCTGACCGTATTGCATGTCGCGGAGTTGCCGCCGGGCTGGCTGGGAAAGAACCACGCCCTCAACCTAGGCGCCCGGCAGGCAACGGGAGACTGGCTGCTTTTTACCGATGCCGACATCGTCTTCGCATCCGACACGTTGCGCCGCGTGGCTACGGCGCTTATGCAGAGCGGCGTCGATCACCTCTGTGCGCTGCCCCGCCTGACCGGGGCTTCACACGCCCTGAAGGCCGCGCTGCCGGTTTTTTCGCTATGTTTCGGCCTCGCACAGAAGCCGTGGCAGGCGTCCAACCCCACAAGCCGTGCCTCCATCGGTATCGGCGCCTTCAACCTGGTGCGCAAGGCCGCCTATGTGGCTGTCGGCGGACACAAGCGCATCGCCGACGCGCCTCACGACGACCTGGAATTGGGTAAATTGGTGAAACAGGCAGGCTATCTGCAGGAATGCCTGATAGCCGACCGGTCACTGTCCGTGGTGTGGTACCAAACCCTGCCGCAATTCATCCACGGCCTCGAGAAAGGCACTTTTGCGGTTTTGAATTACCGGCTGACGCTCGTGATACTCATCAGCCTGGAACTGCTGGGATTTTTCCTGTGGCCATTCGCCGGACTGTTCCTGCTGCATGGAGCGGCTCTCGCGCTGCTTGCCGCGGCCGCTGGCGCAATGCTGGCACTGGGCACCCTCGGCGCCCACCAGCTGCGGTTCTCGCCCCTCTATGGCCTCGCCTATCCTTTGGGCGCAATTGTCATGGTCGTCACGCTATGGAACTCGGCACTCAGGATTCGAAGTCGCGGCGGTCTGGAATGGCGCGGCACGTTTTATCCGATCGAATAACCGTCGTACCTCTTTCTGCCGGTATTCCCCGGTTGCAAGGGAGCCCGGGCGGCTGTCCCGGAACCATTGCCGGGTAAAAGTATCCTATGTGATTTAACCGGCATTCACGCGACGCGTCAAAGCCATCCGGTACGAGTCGCCGGTCATCGCTGCAAACGAAGGAAACGATAGCGTGGTAACGAATTGGCACCTGATTGTTCTTGCTATTCTGCAGGGGATCACCGAGCTCTTTCCCGTCTCCAGCCTCGGACACGCCGTGCTGGTGCCCGCATTGCTGCACTGGCCAATGAACCGCGATGCCCCCTGGTTTCTGCCCTTTATCGTGGTACTGCATCTGGGGACGGCAGCAGCGCTGTTGTTGTTTTTCTGGCGTGACTGGCGGGACATACTGGCCAGTCTGGTGCGCACCCGGGGACGGCCAACCGAACCGGATGCAAGGCTGTTCTGGTTGCTTGTCCTGGGAACGGTTCCCGCCGGCTTGATCGGCCTGGCTCTGCACCACCAGATCCGCTTGCTTTTCGGAACGCTTACGGTGGCTGCTGTCGCGCTTGCCATCAACGGGATTTTGCTGATCGCCGGCGACGCTCTCAGGCAACGCCGCCCCCGTTACGAGCTGGAACGCATGAATTGGCGCCAGTCGTTCCTGATAGGCATAGCCCAGGCGCTGGCGCTTATTCCCGGAATTTCCAGATCCGGAGTCACGCTGATCGCCGGAGTGGGCACGGGACTTGATTACGCGGCATCGGCGCGGTTTTCGTTCCTACTTGCCACACCGATAATCGGTGCGGCAGGACTGCTCGAGGTCCCAAAACTGCTCCATGCCTCTGTGCCGCATGGGCTTTTCATGACCATTATCGGCTCCGGGATTGTCGCCGGTATATGCGCCTGGCTCTCGACGTGGTTCCTGATGCGTTATTTCAGATTACGTGAAGTGACGGCACTTCGCCCATTCGGCGTTTACTGCTTGCTTGCGGCCGGAACTGCCCTCCTTCTCCACTTCCTGTAAAAGTCGGCATGGCCCATTGTCAGGCGCCGCATAGACCCGGATTGGCTGTAACCGTCGCTATGGCCCGATACCCTATCCGAAAGCCTGCGAGTACTCGCCAGGCATCGGGTTTCCAGACTGAATGTCCGAGTTTCGGAACTTTCCCGGCGAATGATCACTCTAGATAGGAAGCTTCGTAAAAATTTTACGAAGGAAAGCCCGAATCATGACCCGAATGGCGGTACCTGCAGATGCCGGTTGAATTGTGCAAGCCTGGCCCATGTGCTTCATCTTGGCCATCCAGGCTATTGAAAACCGGGTCGCTCATATGAAGCCGCGATAATTCTGTTAGGGAATCGTCGCTCGCACACTCTCTCAGGAAGGTTGGCCTGTGAAACGTCCATGCCCTGCCCTCTTACGCTCCCCGGTTCCCTGTAAAATTCCTGCAATTCTCACTGGAGGGTTGCTGCTGGCAAGTCTGGCCCAAGCACATCCTGCCGCCAACGCTTCATCGTCATCCAAGGCAGTTCACGCCCAGGTGCCTGCAGTTCTGGTCAGAGATATAGAAACCGGCTATTTCCAAAAGGCTCTGGAAAAGCTTGGACCCGATATGGCCGCCCATTCCGGCAATGCCGACTACGAGTATAGATACGCGCAAGCCCTGCTTGGCGCAGGCAGGAATCACAAAGCCCTGAGCGCCATAAAAAAAGCCATCTCGTTGGCGCCCCGGAATGGCTCGTATTATCGCCTCATGGGCCAGGTCTACGGGGCTCTGGCACAGAATGCCGACATCTTTCATGCCATGGGGCTTGCCAAAAGCGTACTCTCATCATTTCGTACCGCCGTAAAGCTCGATCCTCACGACCCCGAATCACTGATGGACCTCGCGAAGTATTACATTGACGCCCCGGGTATTGTGGGAGGGAGTCTCAGAAAAGCCAATAAAATCAAGGACAGCCTCAAGAAAATCGCCCCGCTGGACGCGCTTGAAATACAGGCGCATGAAGACGTTAACGCTCACCGCTATGAAAAAGCGGAAGCCGTATTGCACCAGGCAGTGAAACTTGACAAGACCTCGCACAGCGCACAGAAACTGGCTTTTCTATACATGCGCAGGCGCCGGTACTCGGCAGGTTTCAAAACCTTCCTGTCCATTACAAAACAGACTCCGGAAGACATCCGGGCGTGGTACTGGACCGGAAGGACCTCAATACTGAGTCATTCCCATTATCCGGATGGCATTCATGCGCTCCAGCATTACATAGCGGCTCCCGAGCGGCCCGACACGGCCCCTTCCCTTGCCTTTGCCCACCTGCGCCTTGGGGATCTTTACAGGTTGACAGGGAAAAGTCATCAGGCCTGCATCGAATATGCGAAAGCCAAGAACTCAACGGGTTCACATAAGAGAAAATTCAAATTCGACCTGGGAAAATCGTTGAGAAAGCTGCGGAATTCAGACTCCAGCAATATAAGCGCGATCACGAGCCGGAAAGCTTTTTCCAGAGCGAATTGCAACTAAACTTCACACTACCCGATATCAGCTATTATTGTTTGCCATGCAGTTCTGGCAACTTTTCTCCCCCCAGGCACACGGGCACTATGCATTAATCCTCACATTTACCTGCAACCCGGGATATAACGTACAATGATCACAAAAAGCGCTATGTATTCAGTTGCTTACATGAAAAAGTGCATCCTGCATCCTTATCACGACGCATTCGGACGTAGTTTGAAGAGGTCTGCCCCCATGCCTGTAAAAACGGCCAAATGCTGACTTCGGTACTTGAACGTTGGGTGCGCTTCATACGCCGCCATCCCATTTTCACGCTATTCGCACTCGTTGCCATAAGCGTTCTCGCCCTCGGATATTCCGGGAATCACCTCAGGCTTGACACGTCTACATCCGATCTGTTTTCTCACAGCCTGGCCTGGCGTCAGGACGAGGCGCGGCTGGATAAGGCCTTCCCCCAACTGAACAACACGATTGTCGTCGCCATCGATGGGGCCACACCCGCCCTGGCCGATCAGGCCTCCAAGAAATTGGCGCAAGCGTTAAGCGCAGACCATAAGCATTTCACCTATGTGTACGCAGGCAAAAATACGGCCTTTCTGCGTCAGAACGGACTACTGTTCCGATCCCAGGCCGAAATTCATACGCTTACCCATCATCTGACGCAAGCACAGCCGGTGCTCGCCCAGTTGGTTCAGACACCCGATTTTCCCGGTCTGCTGGCAGTGACGGAACGCGTCATGAAAAACGCCGACAGCCAAGAATACAGATATGCCGCACAGACCAGCTTGAGCCCATTGTTAAACCAGATGGCAAGCGTATTCCATGGCGCCGCAATAGGTAACCAACGGTATTTGTCCTGGCAGGATCTTTTTAATTTTGCCGGCGACAAGACAAAAAACAAACCCGATGTGCTGCTGGTAAAACCGAAGCTGAACTACAACAACGCATTACCCGCACAAGACGCCCTGGATGCAATTCATCGCGCCGTCTCCCGACTGGACTTGACGCCCAGCCATGGGGTCCACGTACATCTGACCGGCTCGGTTGTCTTTCAACACCACGATCTCTACGAGTTGATGCGTGACCTCCCCCTTTTCGGGGGGTTGACTGTGCTCCTTGTGACGGCACTTCTGCTCGCAGCCATGCGCGACTGGCGCCTGCTTCTCGGAACCGTCATAACGCTGTTCCTCGGGCTGATACTGACTACCGGATTTGCAGCGTTGGCATTCGGGCGCTTGAACCTCCTGTCCATCGCATTTGTAATGCTCTATTGGGGCATGGGCGTTGATTACGCCATCCATTTTTGCCTGTCCTACCGTGGAGCCCGCTCAGGAGGACTCGCCCATGGCGAATCACTTCGGCATGGCGTGCGGGAAACCGGCGCGCCCCTGGTAGGTTCCGCGCTCACGACGGCAGCAGCTTTTTATGTATTCGTACTGACCCACTTTACGGCGTTGTCCGAACTGGGTGTTATAGCCGGCACGGGGATGCTTATCAGTCTATTAATGACGTTTACCGCCCTGCCCGCCATGTTAACGTTGCTGAAACCCAAAGTGCCGCCAGTCAAACAACGGGCCGGGTGGGGATTCCCGGCCACCTGGCGGGCTTGGCAACTGCGTCACAGGAGGCCCATCTTATATCTTGCTATTGCGTTAGGCGTATGTGCAGTTCTGTTGCTCCCTCGACTGCACTTCCAGATAAATCCCATAAAGTTGCGCGACCCGCATACGGACGCCGTACGCACCTTCAAGAGGCTCGTCAAATCCGACCCCCGATCCACTTTCTCGATAAGCGTTTTGGAACCGAACGCACAAGCCGTCAAAAAATTAAAGAAAAAAGTCGAAGGCTTGCCTGAAGTGAACTCCGTGATGGACCTTTCGTCGTGGGTGCCTGACAACCAGGCCAGCAAGCTCTCCACGATCAACCTGTGGAGTGTTCTAGTCGGCCCCCTGGTGCCGCCCCAGTGGAATCTGAGGCAAGCCAGCACACGGGAGCGACGGAAGGCTCTGGTTCATTTCCGCCAGGTTCTGGAAAGCTTCTCGAAAAACTCTCGCGGTCCGCTTGCGGAATCAGCGGGAAGTTTGCTGGACAGCATCGACGATTTCACCGCACGCACCAAGCAATCCCATCATGCCCTGCAAATGGTCGCAACCGGGCTTCTTTCAGGACTCCCCGACACATTGGAGCGCTTGCAAGACTCATTGAAGGCCAAGCGCATCACCTTATCCGCGCTGCCCATGAAACTTAAACGCCGCTGGCTGAGCCAGAACGGGATTTATCGGGTAGCGATTTTCCCCCGCGACAATCTTATGAACGACAAGGCCCTCGAGCACTTCGTTCACGCGGTAAGCCGGGTAGCTCCCCATGCCACGGGAACCCCTGTGATCATGGTGCGTGCGGCTAAATTGGTAAGCCACGCCTTTCTTGAGGCACTTGTCTATACACTTGTGATTACACTCGGAATCGTGTGGCTGACTTTCCGCAATTTCAGGGATACGCTCTACACGATGACCCCTTTGATACTCGGCGGCCTTCTGATCTGCGCCACCATGGTATTAATCGGAGAGACTTTCAACTTTGCCAACGTCGTTGCCCTGCCATTGTTATTCGGCGCCGGAGTCGACTACAGCATTCACATCGTAAACCACGCCCGCAGAAATGAGGCAACGGGTAAAAAAATCTCCTCGAGCTCGACCAAGGCCGTCGTGTTCAGCGCACTCACTACACTGGCGAGCTTCGGAAACCTGGCTTTTACGGGTCACGGCGGCCCTGCCAGCATGGGGTTGGTTCTTGCTTTAGGGCTGACTTTTATACTGTTCAGCGATCTGATTGTGCTTCCCGCGCTTCTGGGCAAAGGAAAATCCTGATGGGAAAGGCATCTTAGTGAAATTATTGCGATGGTTGGCTCTTCTGCTGGGTTTGGCCGCTATTGTCGCCTTGATCATCGACAACGGCGCTCACCAAATCGCCACCGTGCTGACAAAAGGCGGCCTCAAGCTTTTTCTGGTACCCATTGTCATGGTCATACCCATGATGCTAGACGCAGCGGGCTGGCAGGTCTTGATTTCCAACCCGCCCCCTTGGCGCCGTTTCTTCTATGCACGCTGGATCGGAGAGTCCGTAAACACACTTCTGCCGGCTGCCCAGGTCGGCGGTCTTTTCATCAAGTCCTACCTCCTGGACAAGACCGTAGGCGAACCCGGATTAGCCCTGGCCTCCGCAATCGTTGCAGACACCGTATCCGCCATCTCGCTGCTGCTTTTTATTGCTTTAACCCTTGGGCTTATGGCAATGCATGGCCTCGATCTCAGAATCATACTTCCGCTCGCGGCAGGAACCATTATTTTTTGCATACCTATTTACATTTTTTACCGCTTGCAATCCGGGACAACGATCAACTTTCATCCACGTCTCAGGAAATTGGTTTCCAAAATTACGGCTTTCGCCGGTTCGGACAATAAAGCAGGCGGTATAAAAGACCAACTCGACAATATCTATGCCGATAACAAAAATATTCTTAAAAGCTTCCTGCTCCAGTTCCTGGGCTGGGTGCTCGGCACCATAGAGGTCTGGATGATTGTCCATCTACTCGGAGGCAACATATCGGTAACTGAAGCTCTGCTCTTGGAAGGCCTGGGGCAGACAATTCGTAATATCGCTTTTTTTATTCCGGGGGCGCTCGGTATACAAGAAGGCACATACCTGCTCGTAGGCACGATGCTTGGCCTTACTCCGACACTTGCCCTCTCCATCTCTCTGGTAAAGCGTTTCAGGGAACTCGCTCAGGGTATCCCGGGTTTAATCGTGTGGCAGGCCAATGAAGGCTGGAGCTTTTTGCGCCATCTGCATCGCCGGTGATGCCGTGCATTCTCAGCGACCACGCACCCATAGAGCATTTTTTCAGATATCACGAAACGTGATCATCTCAATATCTTCATTTTTTATGGCCGCAGCTACCCGCTGACTGAGCAAGGCGGAGTATTCTTCGATGTGTTGATAGTCCGACATGGCTGCGGTAATCTCCCGGCGGGAGGCCGGATGACAATATATCTCCGTTACGCCCCCATCCAACTGGTCCACGTACGCGACCATTTTGGACTCATCCATCCGCCCGGTGTCGGTCAGGCCGAAAATCCGGTCGTTATGCCGAATTCCGGCTTTATCCAGGCGCCTGCGCATCAGCTTCAGCCACGGAATCAAGGCACGGGGTCCATTCGCCTCGAGAGGCAACCTCACGCTTTTCAGTCCATATTCACGGCCGATGTCGATGATCAATCCCAGCACCGTCGGATGCAGGTGAAAATGCTTGTGCGCACTCACGTGATCCAGAAGGAAGCCGGTGCGCCTGAAGGCTTCGAACTGGGCGCGAATCTCCTTGACCAGTTGGCGGCGAACCCTGGGATCGAAAAAGAAGCGCACGCCTGCGAGCGCCATATTGTCCAGGAAATGGCCCTGTGAATCTGTCAGGAGAGCCACTTCCGTGGCCGGCAACACAGGACTCCCGTCAGTCAGGACAAGGTGCAGACCGACTCCCAAACCGTCCATATGCCGAGCTCTCTCTATGGCATCAGCTGCGGCAGGCCCGCTCACCATCAGGCCTGCGGCAGTCAATATGCCCTGCCGCCAGGCTTTCTCCACTGCTTCGTTAACCGATTGATCCAGACCGTAATCGTCCGCAGTGACAATCAGGCGCCGACGGAGACCAGAAGATGATTTTTCATTGATCATGAGCTACAAGCATGCGGTCCGGGGAAACGTAATCAGCCGCCGCCCGATAAGAATCCCGGACTGTCATCAGATAATCAACAAGCGTTAGTGCTCGCGCAAAAAGCGCATGAATTCCACCCCTTCGCGCAATCTGCGTTTCATCATTTCCTGGCTTTTCAGCATTTCCGCAACAAGCTCGGTTATTTTCCCGGGGCGGAAATAGAATCGCTTGTAGAAGGTGCTGACCGAACTGAATATTTCATCAGAGGAAAGATGCGGATAACTGATGGGGCTTAACTGCACACCATGATCGTTCACGAGATTCCGCGTTTCATCTTCGTCAAGCCATCCATTTTCTATGGCCTCCCTGTACATACGCGTGCCCGGATACGGGGCCGCTATGGACACCTGGATCGTATGCGGATTCAACTCCTTCGCGTAGCGAATCGTCTCCTCGATGGTGTCGCGCGTTTCTCCAGGAAGTCCCAGGATGAATGTCCCGTGAATAGTAATACCCAATTTACGGCAATCCCTCGTAAACCGATGGGCTATGTCGGGCCGCAAACCTTTTTTAATGTTGAACAATATTTGCTGATTCCCGGACTCATAGCCGACGAGCAACAGCCGCAATCCATTGTCTTTCATTATCTTCAGCGTTTCATAGGGCACATTGGCCTTGGCGTTACAGGACCACGTCACACCCAGCTTGCCCAACCCCCGTGCTATCTCCTCGACCCGGGGCTTGAAATCAGTAAAAGTATCATCATCGAACATGATTTCTTTCACCTCAGGCATGTTCTCCTTGATCCACCTGACTTCGTCCAGAACACTTTGCGGGCTGCGCACGCGATATCGATGGCCGCCCACGGTTTGCGGCCATAAGCAAAAAGTGCACTTCGAACGGCACCCTCGCCCGGTGTATAGCGACACGTACGGATGCTTGAGATAGCCGATGAAATAATTGTCAATTGTCAGGTCGCGCTTGTAGACAGGGGAGACGAAAGGCAGCTCGTCCATATTCTCGATCATCGGGCGCGGCGCGTTATGTATTATCTTTCCGGAATCGTCGCGATAACTCAGCCCCAGGACCCTGGACAATGCCTGGCCTTCCGCTACTTCCTTGACGGTATAGTCGAACTCTTCACGGCCCACAAAATCAATGGCATCCGTCGCTTGCAGGGACTGCTCCGGTTCCACCGCCACCTTGGCCCCGACCATTCCGATCAACAGATCGGGGTTCTCTGCCTTGAGGGCCTTTGCCACTTTGGCATCGGACGGAAACGACGGTGAACTGGTATGCATGATCACCAATTCATAATCGTGCGCCAGAGGCAATATTTCATCCAGGCCCAAACCGTCAGCAGGCGCATCAATCAATCTGCTTCCGGGAACCATTGCCGCAGGTTGGGCTAGCCACGTCGGATACCAGAAGGAACGGATTTCCCGCTTGGCCTGGTAACGCGAGCCCGCGCCACCATCGAATCCATCGAAGGACGGGGGATGTAAAAACAATGTCTTCATCATGTCCAAATTCCAGAACGTAGTCGAAACTTAATGAGGTGATTCTTTCTTGCTAGACGTTACTTACCGCAATGGCCTTTTCACGCCAGCTAACAGAACGATAGAAGAACCCGGCCACCCAAACGCCGAACACAAACAGATCACGTGCCGGAAGCAGCCAGACCGAACGGATCATGCTAACCAGCGTCTTCTTGGTAGAAAGACAGTGCAGTATCAAGCGGAGCAAAAGCGCTCCTCCAAGTACGTATACAAGAGATGGCGCATCTCCACTCATGAATACGCCAAGCAAGGGCAGCGTGATTCCGCAGGTCACCCCCGAGAAGGCGTATCCAAAGGGTTGAACCGACCGTATGGTAGACATCCAACGCAGCTCGTGTCTCGCAAGGTCATACAGATTATTCTCGGCAACTACGGTTTCGACGAAAAACGGTGCGATAACGGTGCGCAAGCCCAGGCGGCGCACGGCACAACCCAGCATATAATCATCCGCGATGGAATCCGTCACCTCGTCAAAGTCGCCAAGCTCGGAGAGAACATCGCGACGGAGCGCCATGGTTACGCCCGACACAAAACTCTGCACGCCCAACAGCCTGGAAACCATCACGGCCGGCATAAACCAATCGTCTATGAAGAGTGCGCCAAAACGCGAAGCCGATTGCGGCAATGAACGAGCGCGATACATGCACGTCACCAGCCCGACATCCGGCTGCTTCAGCAGCGCAGCTATCTTCCGGAGATACTCTCCTTCCACAAAAACATCGCTGTCGGAGATAACGACATAGTCGTGTCGCGCCCAACCCAGCATATTCGATAAATTACTGACTTTAAGGTTCTGTCCGCTTATCCGCTCATCGACGACGAGTTTCAAATCAAGATCCGGAAATTCACGCTGCAGACGCTCTACTATCAAGCATGCCTCGTCGGCGCCATCCTGGACGCCGAAGATGATCTGGTACAGCGGATAATCCTGAAGACAGAACGAGCGCAGCGCCTCATACAAACAGGGTTCGTCGCCGCACAACGGTTTCAAGACAGTTATTGGCGGAAGGTCGTCAGAATTCTCACATGCCCTGTCCCGGGGACGCTTCAACGTGACTGCCGCAATCGCCAATAACAAATAGGCCACGCTCGCGCCGCTGAGCATAACGCCTAGCCATGCGGCAATATCACCGTTCTGCATCGGGTTCCATTTCCGGGTAGATTATGTATGACCTCGCTTTCGAGATAGACCATTCCGAACACGCCATTGGATAATACCTGTTCAGAGCATTAAAAGCGACCAGACCTGCACCATACAGGCCCCGAGGTTTGCAAAAGACCTTTTCGGCCCACTGTGAATGTTCGAAAAGAGGCGTAACGTCTCATGTTCCCTAATTGCCCGATGAAGGCATGATGGCCGCCATTTTCTTGGGCAATTGAGACTTTTGCAGATGCCTGATCAGGGCCGGCAGGCTTGTCCTCCTGATCTCCGCCTGATACTCATTACGATATGTTAATACAAAAGATATCTCCATAACCTTGACATCAAAAATCTTCCATCTGCCGCCCACTTTATGCATCGCATAGTCGACAGACACGGAATCATGGTCAGGGATATGGACTAATGTGCCAACGGAAATAAACTGCCGGTTCGTACCTCCTTGCAACGGCAGCACCTGAACTCTATCTTTACGATAACTCACTATCCCCTTCTTATAAACTGCAATAAGGTGATTGATAAATGCGCGTGCAAAATCTTTGCGCTGCCCTGGCGTCGCGGTTCCCCAATAGTGTCCGAGTATGAGGCGGGAGGCAAACTTCAGATCAAAATGCGGCAATATGTATTTATAAACCAGGCGCCGCACTTCTCCAGGATTTTTTTTGAGCTGTGGGTTATGCCGCTTGAGGGCTTCGATGAAATCCCTGGAGGCTCTCCCGATGACGGCGGCAGGCTGCTTCATAGTCTTTGAAGAAACCGCCATAACGGTGTTATCACTTCCGCGGCCGAATGCTGCGCCGGCCGAGAAGAACAGGCCAAGCCCGGAAATCAGGCATAGCATTAGAACTTTATACATAAAGGAACTCAGGAATCACTTGCTCCTCCTGTTTTGCATCCCGATACGGCGCCGACTCTGACAAGGCTTCACATGGAAAGGGCGGCCTGGCCGTAGGCTCCCAGGCAGCTCAGTCATCTCCAGCAAGCGCGACCGGCGCCGCATGCCATTCATTCATCGAGCAGCGTCACCCCGCACCTTCACCTACCATGCGGGTGCAACCAGACGATTGGTTGATAATCACACCGAGCAGCCTTCGTCCAGCGTATTCCCTTTCCGGCCAATGCAACCGCCCGTTTGCCGGCATCTATGCCCTTAAGGCATGCACTGCACGTATGACACAGGAGATTCCACAAAGTTCTGGCCCAGCTCTGCCAGGATCCCGCGGCTGCCATACCGCGATCCATTCCGCGGCCTCTCGCTGTAGCCGGCTTTAATGCAGGCGTGGCGGCTTGTCGAACCGGCCTTCGACGGATGGTCCGGGCGGTTTCCTGTATCGCGGCGTTGGGGGCCTGGGTCTCAGTGCCGTAGGCGCTTGCGGAGGATAGCGCCAAAGATCGCCGATTACCGGATCGTCCTGGTCATCCTTTTCCAATTCCCAGCTGTAGCGCTTGCGTGGCGGCACCGGATCCAGACGAAACAACGTCAGCGCGCACAACAAGCCCATCGCGGCGCCCCAGGCATGGGTGACGTATGAAATATGTACATTGCCTTGCGGAACGATGGCAACCAGCGCCGTCCCATACAGGAACGCTACCGCACAGGTGATGGCGGCCGACGTCCGGTCACGGCGCAAGATTCCGGCCACGATCAGGAACACGATAAACCCCATGACCAGGCCGCTTGCCCCGAGGTGAAACGCCAGCGGCCCGGTAAACCATACGCCCAGGCCGGAGCCCAGCCAGATCACCGGTACTGCGATCCTGCTCGCCCGGGGATAGCCATACAGCAACGCCGTTCCCAGAATCAGAACGGGGCCGGTATTGGCCAGTAGATGCCCCCAGGAAGCATGCAGAAGGGGCGCCGCCACAACGCCTATGAGGCCGAACGGCACATGCGGCTCGACACCGAGCACATTGAAATTCCAACCGCCAATGCTCTCGATC
>Ga0209921_1000293_pt1 | contig 16871 bp, 13 predicted proteins | sample SalPonF2_C_D2_MG_FD_185730 | JGI IMG/M metagenome (GOLD analysis project Ga0209921, IMG submission 185730) | Salt pond soil microbial communities from South San Francisco under conditions of wetland restoration - Salt Pond MetaG SF2_C_D2_MG... ...
CGGGGCAGACGGTGTCGGCGCTGTATCCGCTCAAGGGCGGCGGGGTGCTGGCGCTGGACTCGAACGGCACGCACATCATCACGGCGGCGGATCTCAAGCCCGCCAACCTGTCGCAGTAGAGGGGATTCCCGGCAATGGCATACGAAAAAGCCGTCAGCAAGATCGAAAGCTTCGCCTTCCGCTTCCGGATCCTGATCATCCTGGCCTTCGCGGCAGTGACCATCTTCATGGGCTACATGGCCACGCATACGCGGATCGAGGCCGGGTTCCAGAAGATGGTGCCGCTGCAACACCCGTACATGCAGACGTACGTGAAATACCGGTCCGAGTTCGGCGGGGCGAACCGGATCCTGGTCTCCCTCTACCAGAAGAAGGGAGACATGTTCAACAAGACCTTCTTCAACGAGCTGCAGGAGGTCACCAACGCGGTCTTCTTCATCCCCGGCGTGGAGCGCGGCCACGTCAAGTCCATCTTCACCCCCAACGTGCGCTACGTGGAGGTCACCGAGCAGGGCCTGAAGGGCGGCAACGTCATACCGTCGAACTTCTCGCCGTCCGAGCAGGGCTTCGACCACGTTCGCCAGAACATCATCAAGTCGGGACAGATCGGGCGCCTGGTGACCAACGACTTCCACGGCGCGATGGTGCAGGCGGAGCTGCTGGACCGGAATCCCGACACCGGCAAGAAGATCGACTACATCAAGATCGCCCACGAGCTCCGGCACATCCGCGAGAAGTACCAGACGCCGAACATCCGCATCCACATCATCGGCTTCGCCATGGAGACCGGCGACATCGCCGACGCCACCGGCGCGGTGATGCGCTTCTTCGCGATCTCCTTCCTGGTCACGGCGCTGCTGCTGTACCTCTACTCGGGCTCGTTCAAGCTGACCGTCCTGCCACTGACCACCTCGGCCACGGCCGTGCTGTGGATGTTCGGGATCCTGAACCTGCTCGGCTACGCCATCGATCCGATGAGCATCCTGGTGCCCTTCCTGATCTTCGCCATCGGCGTCAGTCACGGCGTGCAGATGATCAACGGCTGGATGCAGGACATACTCGAGGCCGGACATACCGGCCTGGACGCGGCGCGCGGCGCGTTCCGGCGATTGCTGGTGCCCGGCTCCACGGCGCTGATCACCGATACTCTGGGCTTTGCCACGATCGTCCTGATCAACATCAAGATGATCCAGGATACCGCCCTGATCGCGACCATCGGCGTGGCGACCATCGTCCTGACCAACCTGTTCCTGCTGCCGCTGCTGCTGTCGTTCACGAAGATGCGCAACCTGGAGCTGTTCCGGGAGCGCCAGCGCCGGCGCAACGACTTCGGCGACCGCATCTGGCGTCGCCTTTCGGCCCTGACCGACCGTGGTCCCGCCGTCGTGGCCCTGCTCATCGCCGTGGCGCTGCTGGGCTTCGGGCTGGTCGAGGGACAGCAGGTCAAGATCGGCGACCAGAAGCCGGGTGTGCCGGAGCTGCGCGAGAACTCCCAGTACAACAAGGACGCCCGCGCGATCGTCGATCACTACGCCATCGGCGTCGATGTCCTCACGATATACGGAAAATCGGCGAAGAACGCCTGTACCAACTTCCACGTGATGGACAACATCGACCGCTTCAGCTGGCGCATGGAGAACACGCCCGGGGTGCAGTCGGTGGTGTCGCTGCCGCTGATGGCGCGCAACGTCAACGCCCAGTATCACGAGGGCTTGCCGGCATACGACATGCTGCCGCGCAACAACTACGTGCTGGCGCAGTCGATCTATCCCATCGACACCAGCAGCGGGTTGCTGAACAACTCCTGCAACGTGATGCCGGTCTACGTCTACCTGACCGACCACAAGGCCTCGACCATCGACACGGTGGTGAACGCCGCCAAGCGCCTGCGCAAGGACTACGCCATCCAGGTCGCGAGCCAGGGCACCAAGGCCGGCGGCAAGAGCGATCAGGGCAAGGACGGGTCCGGCGGCCTCAAGGGCTCCAGCAAGAAGATGCCGCTGCACTTCGAGCTGGCCGGCGGCTCGGTCGGCGTGATGGCCGCGACCAACGACGTCATCTCGGCCGCCCAGTTCCCGATCCAGATGTGGATCTGGGGCGCGGTCATTTTCCTGACGCTGCTGACCTTCCGCTCACTGCGCAGCAGCCTGTGCGTGCTGCTGCCGCTGGCGCTGGTCTCGACCCTGGCCTACGCGGTGATGGCGCTGATGAACATCGGCCTGAAGGTGTCGACGCTGCCGGTGGCCGCCCTGGGGGTCGGCATCGGCGTCGACTACGGGATCTACATCTTCAGCATGTTCCAGGCCTACATCGAGGACGGCCAGGACATGCGCACGGCGTACTACAACGCCCTGCGGACCACCGGCAAGGCGGTGCTGTTCACCGGCCTGACCCTGGCCGTGGGCGTGTGCACGTGGCTGTTCTCGTCCCTCAAGTTCCAGGCCGACATGGGCGTGATGCTGGCCTACATGTTCGTCGTGAACATGCTGGGCGCCATCCTGCTGCTGCCGGCGGTGGCGCACTTCCTGGTCAACCCGGAGAAGATGCGGGCGAAGGCCCAGGCCCGCCGCGTCTGACAGACCGGTTGGCACGAGCGTCGACGAGCCCGGCTTCGGCCGGGCTCTTTTTTGCCGCCCCGGCATCGGCTGAGCGGTCGTGCGGTGCGGGTCGGAATGGATGTGGGGGTTTTAGGTTTTAGGTTTTAGGAAAGAGGGGCTTGGGGGCATCTCCGGCTTCTCTTTTTTGTGCAAGGTTGCGCAGTTTCTCATGCAGCCCTCCGAGCCTGCCAAGCCGGAAAAGAGCTACCAGGCTTTGCCGCTTCTTACCTAAAACCTAACACCTAAAACCTAAAACCGCTCCCCTCCTCACTCGAAACTGGACAGGATGCGGCGCTTGCCGGTCTCGTAGTCCTGCTCACCGAGGATGCCCTCGCTGTCGAGGCGGCGCAGCGTGCGGATCTCCTCCGCCTTGAGCATGCGCAGGTCACGAAGGATGTTGTTCATGGTGTCCTCGACCGTGGCTTCGTACTCGGACAGCAGCTGCTGGTACTGGCGCTCGGTGATCATGCCTTCGCGGCGCAGTCGCTGGATTTCCGAAAACCGCAGCATCTTCTGCTTGCGCGAGCGCTGCTCGGCCTCGTTGGTGGCGGTGGTGACCGCCGCGCGCAGATCGCCCAGGAACTTGCGGAACTCGCGCCGGCTGGGCCGGTTGGCGAACAGCCGGAACAGCGGCGTATGGGAAAAGCGGGAGTACAGCACCACGTCGTTGCGCCATCGGTAGGCGGCCACTCCGGCCAGGGCCAGGCACGCCAGCGAGAACAGCGTGACCAGGAAGATCACGGTTCCCAGGCCGATGCCCATGTCCGTGCCCCACAGGCCGAAGACCACCGCCGGCAGCGCCGCGGCCGCGGCAGCCTGGATCCAGCGCCACGGGATGAAGCGCTCGTACTCGGGCGACGGATTCACCAGCGGCAGGTCCACGTAGTACGCCCCGGAACGGAACAGGTTCCGGAACTTGGCCACGATGTACCTGCCCCGCACGACCTCGAAGCTGCGGTATTCGGCGATCAGCGGGCGTTTCTGGACCAGGTAGAGCCGGGTTTTCATCCTGCGCCGTCGTCCCTTGTGCCACTGCCGGTTGCGGGGGGGCGCCGAAAAGGGCGGTCCGCCCTTGCACGGCCCATGTTCGTCGATCGGGTTGGTGTGTGACACGTTCGGGCGCGGCCGTGTCGGCGGCACCCGGGGATGGATCCTGTCGAATCCGCGTGCCGGATAGACGTTACCGGGAATCCGGGCACGGGGGAAGCGGTGTGAGTTCTGTCGACCCTCCCCGCGTCCTGCGTGGTGCGCCGCTGCCACGTGGGAGGATATAATGGGCATTTCACCATCGTCTGTCCGCCGATTCGGCGGCGACAGCCGACAACCGGATGCATCCGTCGGCCGGGCGGACATCGTGCCCGGCACGGACGAGGCACAGGCAAGAGGAAACAAAGATGCCCATCTACGAGTACGAGTGCCAGGCCTGCGGGCATCGCCTTGAGGCGTTGCAGATGCTGAGCGAGGACCCGCTCAGGGACTGCCCGGAGTGCGGCAAGCCCGAGCTCAAGCGGCTGATCTCGGCCGCGGGCTTCCGCCTGAAGGGCAGCGGCTGGTACGAGACGGATTTCAAGAAGGACGGCAAGCGCAACATCGCGCGGTCCGACAGTACGGACAGCAAGGGCTCGTCCTCCGGCTCGTCGGAGTCCTCCGGCGGCTCGGGCAAGGCGGCCACCTCCTCCGACTGACCGGAATCCCGGGCGACGCGCGGCCTTGCGCGCCCCACCCGCAGCACTTACCATCGTCCGCTCCCGGCGGCGCCGCCGCCGGGAGCCCTTCTCTTGCCCCCGCGTCAACCGGAAATCAGCATGAAGCGAACCTGCTACTGCGGCGAAGTCAACGAGACGTACATCGACCGGACCCTGGAGCTGGCGGGCTGGGTCCACCGCCGCAGGGATCACGGGGGCGTGATCTTCGTCGACCTGCGGGACCGGGCGGGCGTCGTCCAGGTCGTGTTCGATCCCGACCAGGCCGAGGTGTTCCGGACCGCCGAGGCGCTGCGCAACGAGTTCGTGATCCGGGTGGCGGGGTACGTGCGTCATCGCCCGGAGGGTACGGTCAACGAGAAGCTGCCGACCGGCCGGGTGGAGGTCGTGGGCACCGAGCTCGAGATCCTGAACCGCGCCGAGACGCCGCCGTTCCAGCTCGACGACGAGGACGTCAACGAGGAGCTGCGACTGCGCTACCGCTACGTGGACCTGAGACGTCCCCGCATGCAGGAGAACCTGCAGCTGCGCGCCCGCATCACGCGGAGTCTGCGGCGTTTCCTCGACGAACGCGGGTTCCTGGACATCGAGACGCCGATGCTCACGCGCACCACGCCCGAGGGCGCACGGGACTACCTGGTGCCCAGCCGCACCCACCCCGGGCACTTCTTCGCCCTGCCCCAGTCACCGCAGCTGTTCAAGCAGCTGCTGATGATGTCCGGCATGGATCGTTACTACCAGATCGTGCGCTGCTTCCGGGACGAGGACCTGCGCGCGGACCGCCAGCCGGAGTTCACGCAGCTCGACATCGAGACCTCGTTCCTGGACGAAGCCGGGATCATGGAGATCACCGAGACCATGATCCGCGACCTGTTCGCCGAGGTGCTCGACGTCGAGCTGCCCGACCCGTTCCCGCGCATGACCTACGGCGAGGCGATGGACCGCTTCGGCATCGACCGGCCGGATCTGCGCATCCCGCTGGAACTGGTCGAGGTGTCGGACCTGATGCGGGAGGTCGAGTTCAAGGTATTCTCCGGGCCCGCGAACGACGCGGCGGGACGCGTCGCGGCCCTGCGGGTCCCCGGCGGCGGACGGCTCACGCGCAAGGAGATCGACGACTACACGGCCTACGTCGGGCGTTACGGCGCGCGCGGGCTGGCCTACATCAAGGTCAATGACCCGGCGCGCGGCGTCGCGGGCCTGCAGTCTCCGATCCTGAAATTCCTGCCGCCGGCGGTGGCGTCGGAGGTGCTCACCCGCACGCAGGCGCGGGCCGGCGACCTGATCTTCTTCGGCGCGGATCGCGCCCGGGTGGTAAACGAGTCGCTGGCGGCCCTGCGCGTGCGCCTGGGCCACGACCTGGAACTGGTCGAGGATGCCTGGCGGCCGCTGTGGGTGGTCGATTTCCCGATGTTCGAGTGGGACGAGCGGGAGCAGCGCTGGCAGGCGCTGCACCACCCCTTCACCGCGCCGGCGGTATCCGACCCGGACGGCTTGCGCGCGGATCCGGGCAATGCCGTCTCGCGCGCCTACGACATGGTGCTCAATGGCACCGAGCTGGGCGGCGGCTCCATCCGCATCCACCGCACCGAGATGCAGGAGGCCGCGTTCGAGGTGCTCGGCATCGGCCACGACGAGGCGGAGGAGAAGTTCGGCTTCCTGCTCGAGGCGCTGCGCTACGGCTGCCCGCCCCACGGCGGGCTCGCCTTCGGCCTGGACCGGCTGGTGATGCTGATGGCGGGCGCCGGCAGCATCCGCGACGTGATGGCGTTCCCCAAGACCCAGACCGCCAGCTGCCCGCTGACGAACGCTCCCGGCCTTGCCAGCGAGCAGCAGCTGCGTGAGCTCGGGCTGCGCCTGCGGGCCGGAGTGCTCGAGAGCTAGGTGTCCGAGCGGCCCATGGCCCCGGCCCGTGGTCACGGCAGACGCGCCGAGTCGGTGCTGGTGGTGGTCACCGGTCCGGCGGGCACGGTGCTGCTGATCCGGCGACGCCAGCCGGTCGGGTTCTGGCAGTCGGTGACCGGTGCCCTGGAGGCGGGCGAGACCCCGGCCCGGGCGGCCCGCCGTGAAGTTCGCGAGGAGCTGGGCATCGACCCGGGCAGCGACATCGAGGACTGCCACCTGCGCTTCCGTTTCCCCATCCTGCCTGCCTGGCGGCACCGCTACGACGCCGGTCAGCGCACTAATCTCGAGCACGTGTTCCACCTTCCGGCCCGGCGCGCCTTCCGGCCGCGCCTGGACCCCGCCGAGCACACCGGGTGGATCTGGCTGTCCGGTGCCGGGGCGGCGGCGCGGGCGGCCTCGGAGACCAACCGGCGCGCGATCCGGCACTGCCTGCGGTGCCGGCGGAGCGCGCCGTGACGAATGCCCGGCACGAGGCGGTGGTATTGGTGCACGGCCTGTGGATGACCGGGCTCGACATGCTGGTGCTGGGCCGCCGCCTGCGCCGCGCGGGTTACCGGGTGCGGCATTTCCGCTACCGCTCGGTGCGGCGCGGCCCGGCCGAGAACGCGGCCCGGCTGGCGCAATTCGTCGAGCGGATCGACGCGCCGGTGGTGCACTACGTCGCGCACAGCCTGGGCGGCATCGTGCTGCTCTACCTGTACGAGCGCTACCCGCCGGCCAAGCCGGGACGGGTGGTGCTGCTGGGATCCCCCGTGACCGGCAGCAGCTCGGCGGAGCGGCTGCGTCGCCGGCCGGCCGGTCGCTGGATGCTGGGCCGGAGCTGGCGCGGCGGGCTGGACGGGAACGTGCCCGAGTGGGACGGCCGGCGCGAGCTGGGGGTGATCGCGGGCACGCTGGGAGCGGGACCGGGGCGCCTTTCCGGCCATCGCATGCCGGTGCCGCACGACGGCACCGTGGCACTGGCGGAGACCCGGCTGCCCGGCGCGCGTGACTGCCTCGAGGTGCGTGCAACCCACATGGGCCTGCTGTTCGCCCGCGGGGTCGCCCGGGCCGTGATCGGGTTCCTGCGCGACGGCCGCTTCTGACCGGACGGCTCAGCCGTCGCCGTCGTCCAGCATCCGCCGGAGCCGGTACAGCGTGTCCAGCGCCTGGCGCGGGCTCAGGTCGTCGGGGTCGGTATCCCGCAGCGCACCGACGACCGGATGCTCGGCAGCGCTGAACAGCGGCAGCTGGGGGCTCGCCCGGGACGCTGCCGGCGGTGCCGCCGGGCGGCCGTGTTCCAGCGCATCGAGGTAGGAGCGGGCCCGCTCCACGACTTGCGGCGGGACTCCGGCCAACGCCGCCACGTGCAGGCCGTAGCTGCGGTCGGCGGGCCCGTCGCGGACGGCGTGCAGGAACACCAGCCGGTCGCCGTGCTCGGCGACGTCGAGGTGGACGTTGTCGATGCCGGGATACTCGTCGGCGAGGCTGGTCAGCTCGAAGTAGTGCGTCGCGAACAGCGTGAAGGCGCCGATCTCGGCGGCCAGGTACTCGGCGCAGGCGCGGGCAAGCGAGACGCCGTCATAGGTGCTGGTGCCGCGTCCGATCTCGTCCATCAGCACCAGGCTGCGATCGGTGGCACCGTGCAGGATGCCCGCGGTTTCGGTCATCTCCACCATGAACGTGGAGCGGCCCGATGCCAGATCGTCGGCTGCCCCGATGCGCGTGAAGATGCGGTCGATCGGGCCCAGCGCAGCGGCGCGGGCGGGGACGTAGCTGCCGATGCAGGCCATCAGCGCGATCAGCGCCACCTGGCGCATGTAGGTGGACTTGCCGCCCATGTTGGGGCCGGTCACCACCAGCATGCGGCGGGCGTCGTCCAGGCGGACGTCGTTGGGCACGAAGGGCTCCCCGGTGGCCTGCTCCACCACCGGGTGGCGGCCTGCCTCGATGCGGATCCCGGGGTCGTCCACCAGCTCCGGGGCCACCAGGTCCAGCGTGCGGGCACGCTCGGCGAGGTTGGCCAGCACGTCCAGCTCGGCCAGTGAGGCCGCGGTCTGCTGCAGGGCGGGAATGTGTGCCCGCATCGACTCGAGCAGCTCTTCGTAGAGCTGCTTCTCCCGCGCCAGGGCCTTTTCCCGCGCGCTCAGGACCCGCTCCTCGAAGCCCTTGAGCTCGGCGGTGAGATAGCGCTCGGTGTTCTTGAGCGTCTGGCGACGGATGTAGTCGTCGGGCACCTGCCGGGCCTGCGCCCGCGTCACCTCGATGTAGTAGCCGTGGACCCGGTTGTAGCTGACCCGCAGGTTGGGGATGCCGGTACGCTGCCGCTCGCGGGTCTCCAGGTCGAGCAGGTACTGGTCGGCGCTGCCCGACAGCGCACGCAATTCGTCCAGTTCGCCATCGTAGCCCTCGGCGATGACGCCGCCGTCGCGGATCAGCAGCGGCGGCTCGGGCACCACGGCGCGATGCAGCAAGGCGGCGAGCGCGGAGTGATCGCCGAGGTCGCCGGTGAGCCGGGCGAGGCGCGGGCTGTCGATCTCGGCGAGCGACTGGCCCAGCCCCGGGACGGCGTCCAGGCCGGTGCGCAGCGCGGTCAGGTCGCGCGGGCGTGCCGAGCCCAGGGCAATGCGCGCCAGGATCCGCTCGAGGTCGCCGATGCCGCGCAGCTGCTGCTGCAGGGGTTCATGGCGCCCGGCCTCCTGCAGCGTGCCAACGGCGTCGTGGCGCAGCCGCAGCACCTCGTGGTCGCGCAGCGGACGGTTGATCCAGCGGCGCAGCTCGCGGCTGCCCATGGCGGTGGCGGTGTGGTCGAGCACTTCGGCGAGCGTGTTCTCGCGCCCGCCCGAGAGCTTGCGCTCGAGCTCGAGGTTGCGGCGCGTCGCGACGTCCAGGATCACCGCCTCGTCGCGCAGCTCGGTCCGCAGGCCCCGGAGGTGGGGCAGGGCGGTGCGCTGCGTGTCCTGCACGTACTGCAGCAGGCAGCCGGCCGCCGCGACGGCCAGGGACATGTCGTCGCAGCCGAAGCCGGCCAGGTCCCGGGTGCCGAACTGCGCGCACAGCAGGCGACGGGCGGCGTCCTCCTCGAAGTGCCAGGGCGGTCGCCGGCGCAAGCCGCGATGCTCCGCGAGCGGCGCGGGCAGGGCCGCGTCCTCCGGAGCCAGCAGCTCCGCCGGGCGCAGCCGTTCGACCTCGGCCAGCAGCGCCTCGGCTCCCTCCAGCTCCAGCACCGTGAAGCGGCCGCCGCTGAGCTCGAGCGAGGCGATGCCCCAGCGCTCGCTCGCGGGCGCCAGGCAGACCAGGAGATTGTCGCGCCGCTCCTCGAGCAGGGCGTCTTCGGTGACCGTCCCCGGCGTGACGATGCGCGTGACGCGGCGCTCCACGGGACCTTTCGATGCCGCCGGATCCCCGATCTGCTCGCAGACGGCCACCGATTCCCCCAGGCGCAGCAGGCGGGCGAGATAGCCGTCGACGGAGTGGACCGGCACACCGGCCATGGGGATCGGCCCACCGGCCGACTGGCCACGGCTGGTCAGCGTGATGTCGAGCAGGCGCGCCGCCCGGCGTGCATCGTCGTAGAACAGCTCGTAGAAGTCGCCCATGCGGTAGAACAGGAACACGTGCGGATGTTCCGCCTTGATCCGCAGGTACTGGCGCATCATCGGCGTGTGCTGTTCGGGGGCCTGATCGGGCATGCCAGCTGCTATGGTTATGGAATCGACGTCGCAATCGTGCAAGCGGTGAAGGATCCGTCCCGGATCCTTCACGGTCGCCGGCCGCCGGCACATGTCCGGAGCCGGCTCCACCGCGGGCGGTTCATGGCCCGCGGGGAGCTCCGAATCGATCGGAGTTTCCTAGTGTACATGCGGGACGGGATTTCCGCGTCGGAGAGCATATGGCGTACGAGGAGATGGCCGATCTGGTGGCGGAGCTGGCGGGCATCCTGGAGCCGGAGGGGCTGCGGCTGGTCACCGCCGAGTCCTGCACCGGCGGCTGGCTGGCGAAGGTGCTTACCGACCGCGCCGGCAGCTCCGCGTGGTTCGAGCGGGGCCTGGTGACCTACAGCAACGCGGCGAAGGTCGAGCTGCTGGGCGTGCCCGAGTCGCTGCTGGAGAGCGAGGGCGCGGTGAGCCGGGCGGTGGTGAACGCCATGGCCGAAGGCGCGCTGGCGCGCAGCCACGCCGATCTCAGTGTCGCGATCAGCGGCGTGGCCGGGCCTTCCGGTGGCACGCCGGACAAGCCTGTCGGGACCGTGTGCTTCGCCTGGGCCTCCCGCGGCGGCGCACGGGACAGCGTAAGGCAGCGCTTCGGCGGCGACCGCGAGACGGTGCGGGCGCACTCCGTGGTGACCGCGCTGGAAGGCCTGATCCGGCTCGCGCGCGAGGATGGAGGCACCGTGGCGCGCGCCTGAGCCGGGCATGCGCGCGCTGCCGGGGAACGGAAGCCCCCGGGGGGAGGCGCCCGCAGGCGACGTCGGGGCGGGTGGGTGACATCCGTCATCTGTGTGATAATGCATCGGCGTAGCGGCCCCTTCCCCGGCGCGTTTCCCCGGGGGTGCCCCACCGGCCGGCTCCGGGCGGCGCGGAGGACGGGCGGGGGCGGAAGCGCACCGATCACCACGCTTGGGAAGTCAGCAATGGACGAGAATCGCAAGAAGGCTCTCGCGGCGGCGCTGGGCCAGATCGAGAGGCAGTTCGGGAAGGGATCGGTGATGCGTCTGGGCGACAACCAGGTCGCCGCCGACGTGGCCTCGATCTCGACCGGCTCACTGGGCCTGGATATCGCGCTCGGCATCGGGGGGCTGCCGCGGGGCAGGGTGGTCGAGGTGTACGGCCCGGAGTCCTCGGGCAAGACCACCCTGACCCTGCAGGTGGTGGCGGAAGCCCAGCGCGCCGGCGGCACGGCGGCGTTTGTCGACGCCGAACACGCCCTGGACCCGGTGTACGCGGGCAAGCTCGGGGTGGACGTGGACGAGCTGCTGGTATCGCAGCCGGACACCGGCGAGCAGGCCCTGGAGATCACCGACATGCTGGTGCGCTCCGGGGCGGTGGACGTGGTGGTGGTGGACTCCGTGGCCGCGCTCACCCCCAAGGCCGAGATCGAGGGGGAGATGGGCGACTCCCACGTGGGCCTGCAGGCGCGCCTGATGTCCCAGGCACTGCGCAAGCTCACCGCCAACATCAAGCGCTCCAACTGCATGGTGATCTTCATCAACCAGATCCGGATGAAGATCGGCGTGATGTTCGGCAATCCGGAAACCACCACCGGAGGCAACGCCCTGAAGTTCTATTCATCGGTGCGCCTGGACATCCGTCGCGTGGGCTCGATCAAGCGCGGCGACGAGGTGGTCGGCAACGAGACCCGGGTCAAGGTGGTCAAGAACAAGATGGCGCCTCCGTTCCGCCAGGCGGAGTTCGAGATCCTCTACGGCGAGGGCATCTCCCGCGAGGGCGAGATCATCGACATGGGCGCGAAACACGGGCTGATCGAGAAGTCCGGCGCCTGGTACAGCTACAACGGCGACCGTATCGGGCAGGGCAAGGAGAACGCCCGCCAGTACTTCCGGGAGCATCCCGAGGCGGCGGCCGAGGTGGAGCGGGCGATCCGGGAGAAGCTGCTTCCGGACAACGGGGGCGCCCCCGGTGGCCGCGTCGAGGCGGAAGAAGACGCCGGCTGAGGCGGACGCGGACGAGGTCCGGTCCGCCGCCCTGCGCCTGCTCGCCCGGCGCGAATACGCGGTCGCGGAGTTGCGCGGGCGGCTGGCACGTCGGGGCTATCCCGGGGCCACCATCGAGGAGGTGCTGGACGCGCTGCAGGCCGACGGCCTGCTGGACGAGCGGCGGTTCGTGGAGAGCTTTGTCGCCACCCGCGCCGCGCGCGGCGACGGTCCGCTGAAGTTGCGCCAGGGGCTGGCCGAGCGCGGCGTGGCCGAGGACCTGATCCCGGAATACCTCGATGCCGATGACCCGGGCTGGCTGGAGCGGCTCGAGGCCGTCCGGTGCAAGCGCTTCGGTCCCGCCCCCCCCGGCAGCTACGCCGAGTGGGCCCGGCAGGCCCGCTTTCTGCAGCGGCGCGGGTTCAGCGCGGAGCAGATCCGGCGGGCCCTGCGCCAGGATTTCTGAGGCCGGCCCCGGACGTGCCGGGCCGTGCGGCTCGCCCCGCGTGTGCGACGCCCGCGGTCGTCCGGGAAAGCCCTGTTATACTGGCATGACGATGGTTTCACCCCGACCGCCGGGCCGGGCCGGTGGGCCTGTGTCCGCAAATCCGTCGCTCGAGTGCAAGGCGTCCGATGATCAGCAGTGCCGAGATCCGAGAGAGTTTCCTGAACTTCTTCCGCGAGCGCGGTCACGAGATCGTGCCGAGCAGCTCCCTCGTTCCCGCGAACGATCCCACGCTGCTGTTCACCAACGCGGGCATGGTGCCGTTCAAGGAGGTGTTCCTGGGCAACGAGCACCGTGGCTACGCGCGCGCCGCCAGCTCGCAGCGCTGCGTGCGCGCCGGGGGCAAGCACAACGATCTCGAGAACGTCGGCTATACGGCGCGCCATCACACCTTCTTCGAGATGCTGGGCAACTTCAGCTTCGGCGATTATTTCAAGCGGGAGGCCATCCGCTACGCGTGGGAGTACCTCACGGGCGAGCTGAAGCTGCCCCCCGAGCGACTCTGGGTGACCGTATTCGAGCAGGACGACGAGGCGGCGGGCATCTGGCTCGACGAGATCGGCGTCGACCCGGAGCGTTTCTCGCGTATCGGGGAGAAGGACAACTTCTGGGCCATGGGCGACACCGGCCCCTGCGGACCCTGCTCCGAGATTTTCTACGATCACGGCCCGGGGATCGCCGGCGGGCCGCCGGGCACCCCGGACGAGGACGGGGACCGCTACATCGAGATCTGGAACCTGGTGTTCATGCAGTACCAGCGTGACGCGCAGGGCAACATGGAAGCCCTGCCGCGGCCCTCGGTGGACACCGGCATGGGCCTGGAGCGCATCGCGGCGGTGATGCAGGGGGTGCACGACAACTACGAGATCGACCTGTTCCGGCACCTGATCGCGGCGGCACAGGAGCTCACCGGCGTGCGCGACGCGCACAACAGTTCCCTCAAGGTGATTGCCGACCATATCCGCGCCAGCGCGTTCCTGATCGTGGACGGCGTGATGCCCTCGAACGAGGGCCGCGGCTACGTGCTGCGCCGGATCGTTCGCCGCGCGATCCGGCACGGATACAAGCTGGGGGTGCGCCAGAGCTTCTTCCACCGGCTGGTGCCGACGCTGGTCGCGGAGATGGGCGACGCCTTTCCGGAGCTGCGCCGCGGCGCCGAGCTGGCGCGGCGGGTTCTGCTCCAGGAGGAGGAGCGCTTCGCCGAGACCCTGGAGCAGGGCATGACGCTGCTGGAAAGGGCCATCGGGGGATTGTCCGGGAAGACCCTCCCGGGCGAGACCGCCTTCCGGCTCTACGATACCTATGGCTTCCCGGTCGACCTGACCGCCGACGTGGCCCGGGAGCGGGGCCTGGAAGTCGACTATCGGGGGTTCGAGGCCGAGATGTCGCGGCAGCGGGAGCGCGCCCGGGCCGCGAGCCAGTTCGGCGTGGACTACAGTCACCGGGTGGACGTGGACCAGCCGACGGAGTTCAGCGGCTACGAGCGCACCCGGGACGAGTCCGGGGTGCTGGCCCTGTACCGCGACGGCGAGCGCGTGGAGTCGCTGGACGCGGGGCAGAGCGGCATGGTGGTGCTGGCGCGCACCCCCTTCTACGCGGAGTCCGGCGGCCAGGTCGGCGATCGCGGGATGCTCAGCGGCGACGCCGGGCGGTTCGAGGTGGAGGACACGCGCAAGCAGGGCGGCGGCGTGTTCGGCCACTTCGGCACCGTGCTGGACGGACGTCTGCGGACCGGCGACCGGTTGCGGGCGCGCGTGGACGAGTCACGGCGGGACGCGACCCGGCGCAACCATTCCGCCACGCATCTGCTCAACGCCGCGTTGCGGCGGGTGCTGGGCGAGCACGTGACGCAGAAGGGCTCGCTGGTCGAGCCGGAGCGGCTGCGCTTCGACTTCTCCCACTTCGAGCCCCTGACGCCGGCCCAGATCGAGGAGATCGAGGCGCTGGTCAACCGCGAGATCCGGGCCAACGTGCCGGTGGACACGCGCATCATGCCCTACCGGGAGGCGATCGACGCGGGCGCGCTCGCCCTCGCCGGGGAGCAGTACGCCGACGAGGTCCGGGTGTTGCGCATGGGCGATTTCTCCACCGAGCTGTGTGGCGGCACGCACGTCAGCCGCACGGGCGACATCGGGATCTTCAAGGTGACCGCCGAGAGCGGGGTGTCCGCGGGAGTCCGGCGCGTCGAGGCGGTGACCGGGGCCGGCGCCCTGCGCTGGATCGGGCAGCAGCAGGCCCGGCTCGACGAGCTGGCCGCGCTGACCCGCAGCTTCCCCGACCAGCTGGTGGACCGGGTCCGGCAGCTGGTGGAGCACTCGCGCGCCCTGGAGAAGGAGGTCGAGCGCCTCAAGGCCCGCCTCGCGTCCGGCCAGGGGACGGACCTGGCCTCCGGGGCCCGCGAGGTCGAGGGCGTCCGTATCGTCGCCTCGCGCCTCGACGGCGCCGATGCGCGCACTCTGCGCAACGCGGTCGACCAGCTGCGCAACAAGCTGGGGACGGCTGCGGTCGTGCTGGGTACCGTCAGCGACGACAAGGTGATCCTGGTGGCGGGGGTCACCCGTGATACGGTGGACCGCCTGCGCGCGGACGACCTGGTCAATGCGGTCGCCGGTCAGATCGGTGGTCGCGGTGGCGGCCGGGCGGACATGGCGCAGGCCGGGGGTGGCGACCCGTCCGGACTCGACCGGGCGCTCGGGGGTGTCGTCGACTGGGTGCGCGAGCGCCTGGCGGCCGCCGGCCAGGGCGATGCCTGAGTGATCCGCTTTTCGCCCCGGCGGGCGGATGGTAAGGTTTCCCACTTTCGGCTGTTATAACAGATGGCACTAATCGTACAGAAATACGGCGGCACCTCGGTCGGCAGCGTCGAGCGCATCCGTACCGTGGCCGACCGCGTGGTCGCCACCCGGGATCGCGGCAACGACGTGGTGGTGGCGGTGTCGGCGATGAGCGGTGAGACGAACCGCCTGATCGAGCTCGCCGGGCAGCTGTCCGAACGTCCCGCGCCGCGCGAATACGACGTGCTGGTCTCGACCGGGGAGCAGGTCACCATCGCGCTGCTGGCGATGGCGCTGGCGGATCGGGGGCACGAGGCGCGGTCCTACACCGGCGCGCAGGTGCCGATCGTGACCGACAGCGCACACACCAAGGCACGCATCCTGCGCATCGGGCCGGAGCGCGTGCGGGCCGATCTCGACGCCGGCCGCATCGTCGTGGTGGCCGGTTTCCAGGGCGTGGACGAGCATGGCAACATCACCACGCTGGGCCGCGGCGGCTCGGATACCACCGCCGTGGCGCTGGCGGCGGCCCTGGAAGCGGACGAGTGCCAGATCTACACCGACGTCGACGGCGTCTATACCACTGACCCGCGGGTGGTGCCCCGGGCCCGCAAGCTGGAGCGCATCACCTTCGAGGAAATGCTGGAGATGTCGAGCCTCGGCGCCAAGGTGCTGCAGAATCGCTCGGTCGAGCTGGCGGGCAAGTACAATGTGCCCCTGCGCGTGCTTTCCAGCTTCGAGAAAGGCGAAGGGACACTGATCACGACTGAGGACAGTGACGTGGAAGAGGTCGTAATATCCGGGATCGCGTTCAATCGGGACGAGGCGCAGCTGACCGTGCAGGGCGTGTCCGACCGCCCCGGGGTCGCCTACCGGATACTCGGCCCCATCTCGGACGCGAACATCGAAGTGGACATGATTGTCCAAAACGTATCGAAGGACGGGAGCACCACGGACTTCACGTTCACCGTCCATCGCAAGGATTACGAGCAGGCGCTGGAGATCCTTCGCAAGCATGCAGGGGATCTGGAAGCGAGGGAGATTTCCGGCGATCCGGACATCGTCAAGGTTTCCCTGGTGGGCGTGGGCATGCATTCCCACGCCGGCATTGCCAGCAAGATGTTCGAGCTGCTCTCCCGGGAGGGCATCAACATCCGGATGATTTCGACCTCGGAGATCAAGGTTTCCGTCGTGGTAGACGAAAAGTATCTGGAGCTTGCGGTTCGCGCCCTGCACCGCGGCTTCGAGCTGGACAAGGAGTAGTTGCGGGGAAGCCGGATGAGCGGGAGCCGTGCGCCGCGGCCATCGCGACTGCTTGGCGCATGCCTTTGAAAGGTTAGGACCCGAGGAGAGGGACGATGCTGATTCTGACCAGGCGCGTGGGTGAAACGGTAATGGTCGGCGATGACGTTACGATCACGGTTCTGGGCGTGAAGGGCAACCAGGTACGGATAGGCGTGAACGCACCCAAGAACGTGTCGGTGCACCGCGAGGAAATCTACCAGCGGATCAAGCGCGAGCAGGAATCCGGCGGAGAACGGGACAACGACGATCTGCCGGGCTCCGGCTCGGGCCTGTAGCCCCCGGCGCATCTCCTTTACCCGGCCCCGTGTGCCAAGTATCCTAGTCCGCTCTAGCGAGCCGGCACCCGCGGAGAGATGGCCGAGTGGCTGAAGGCGCTCCCCTGCTAAGGGAGTAAGGGTTAATCACCCTTCGAGGGTTCGAATCCCTCTCTCTCCGCCATCTTCCCCGAGG
>Ga0209921_1000296_pt1 | contig 16829 bp, 17 predicted proteins | sample SalPonF2_C_D2_MG_FD_185730 | JGI IMG/M metagenome (GOLD analysis project Ga0209921, IMG submission 185730) | Salt pond soil microbial communities from South San Francisco under conditions of wetland restoration - Salt Pond MetaG SF2_C_D2_MG... ...
TCCCCGAATTAGCACCTATACTTGCGTTGCCTGCTTCGAGTAGCGCATTCGTGCCGTCCCATTTGAAGCCTTTCGATAGGTTGCCTGAACCGTCCGTACTTCCAGCGATAAGGTGTCCATCATTGTTGCCATAGATACCTGTTGTGCTCGTGCTGTCTATTGCCGTGTGTGTTCCAAGTGAGATGTAGGAGCTTGCGCCATTTCCGACTAAGTGTAGCTGACCTGCATTCAGGTCGAAGGCTCCTGCATTAACAGTAACACCAAGCGAAGCCCCTGAATTATCAATCGTAACGTGCTCTCCTGCGCTTTCGCCAAGCGTGAATATCTGTCCCGAAAACTGCCCTATTACCTTATTTGAATCCGCTCCATCAATGAATCGAACCCCATTTGAAGGGTCAACGGTGATATGATCGCCAGTAGAATCTCCCGAAGCCCATCCGTACACGTCCGAAGCGTAGCCATAGGAGCCATTCATATTCCCATATTTCATCTTCGTCTTAGCAGAGGACTTCCATGCTGTCCATGAATCTACCCCATCCTGCACAATCGTATAGGGGGCACCCGAATCTACAGACGTTCGATAGATAGATGATTGCCGTGTAGTGTCGGTTGTATTTCCAATGGCAACGATCACATCGCCTTCTGATAATGAACCTGCATCTGCAGGAGCATCGCCGAGCGAAGTAAGCGTTACATCATTACCCGTTACCGAATCAACCTTGCGTACAATACGCTTGACAATCTGATTATTATCGGGTCGCACGGTTTGAACGAGCACAATGTCATTCGCCACAAACGAAGCTACCGAATTGCCCTGCGGGTCGCTTACGGTTACCGTTTCCGAAGGGGCTGAACCGCTTAGAGCCTCAATCTTACCCCGTCCCGGACTCACAATGTCGGAGCCGTTAATAGCTAGAATCTGATTGATGATAAACTCATTAGCATATAGCGCACCCCTTATGTACGCATCATCCACATCAAGTTGCCAGTTATTCGATCCTGTATCTCTGATTGCCCAATTAGAGCCTGTGAAGCCCGAAACAAAGTTTGATATGTCGTTTGAAACTCGTCCGCTCACGTCTGCATCGCCTGTAACGGCTAGGCCTCCACTTACAGAGAGTAGTCCTAATTGAGTTATTGATACAACCGTATCGTATTTAGAAACGACATCATCCCCTGCAGAATCAATAATATCACCATATGAAATAGTTAAGTCTCCTCCATCCCTAGGCGCAATAGTCCAATATAGGCCAGATGAATCGGACTTATTTCTAGTAATCCAATGTCCATAACGATTGAATGTATGTAATCCATTAGCTGTTTCTATATTTAATTGACTGCTTACCGTTGATACGCTTCCAATATTTATAGTACCCGAAAAGGTGCCCGTGCCTGCGGTTACGTTTCGGGAAGCATCTACGAAAGAAGAACCGTTGATGTCGATCGTATCCACTTCCAGCGCCCCACTTCCATCCAGCGTGGCATTGGAAGAGGTTGCAAACTTGCTTGTTGAATCATCCCAATAAGGTACGCCGTTTGCGGTTGGTGCATCTTCACGGGTGGCTATCGCCTGCAACGTGCCGCCTTCCCAGCCTATTCTTGCAATTGCGCTGTTATCCGTGCCGAATACCACGTTGTTGGTACCGTCGGCCTTGAGGATTTTTGAGCCTGCTATAGCGCCACCTGCAATCGCGCCTGTTGCACCATCTCGCTGAATGATATAGTCCTTAGTGGTTTTGATCTGCTCGGCGTAGTTGATGTACGCTGAACCGTTCTGCGTAATATTGCCGTCAACGGTCAGGTCTGCGCCAATTTGGACGGCAGAATCAAATGTCTTAGTTCCAGTGATGGTGTTTATCTCGGACAGGTTGTTGGCTTCGTTCAGGAACCGGTTATCAGCCGGTGTCCAATCGGCAACGTTGGAAAAGTCGCGTTGAAGAAAAGTTGTATCTACATAATTCCGCAAACTACTACTTGAGCTGCTTGCATGCTGCGAAGAAATATAATCAATGGCATCCTGAAAACGAGTATTAAGTGTGCTTGCCTTGGTCTTATAATCGCTGAAATTAGTATCAACCGTCGCCTTCTCTGCTTTCGTAACGGTGCCATCGGCAATAGCACTATTAATACTATTGACAAGCGTCGTATAAGAGGTATCATACGCTGATTTAGCGGCAGAAAGATTCGTTTTAGGTGCCCCGCTCAGCAGTGAATTATTGTATATCGTCGTATATTCAGCATCGATGGTTCCTTGTTCAACTTCCAGTTGATTCAGGAATTGCTTATTCACATAGGAGCGCTCATTGCGCGTATAAAACCCCTTGTTAGCAGAACCTTGCACCGCCACCCCCGATTGCTGGCTGGATTTGGTAACAAAATTATTCTGGAAAAACAAAGAATTATCACTGCGATGAGAAGCAAGTTTTAAGGTCTTCTCATACCGCCCGTTAATACGATCTTCTTTATAGTCGCATTCAATGACGCGCAGCAGCTTATTAGTCTTATAGATACCGCTTGATTCATCGTAATCTTCTTTCACATTGACCCAGCAGCCCACCACGATCTCACTTGCACTTCCAAAGTAGGCCGGATCCATCACCGTTGCGTTCCACTGATCGGGGCGCGCGCCACCATAGCGTTTGAGGTATTTGCCTGCCTGCATCCACAACGCCCGCGGGCCCATGAGTGGCGCATAATTAACAGGCGTATTGGATTGCGTTAAGGTAAGGGCATCGACATAGAAAACCGTTGAATCCTGCTGGGCAATGAATTTGATTACCGCATTTCCCGCCGCGGGTTGTGCCCCGCCAATCGTAAGGGAAACTGTACTTTGCGAGTTCGTTACCGCATTTTGATCGACAGGATGAATATCACCGTTGCTATCAACCAGTTCAAGGCGAACAGCCCCCGAGGCTACTTGCAGATAAGCACTGATTGAGAAATAAGGACTCAACTTTTTTGGCTGTATATCAATATCTGCGGTTTGCAGGCCGCCGCCGATATTGGCTTGCACTTTGGCCGCTAAGGTTCCGTGCTTGACATACAGGCTGTTTGATTCCTGTGAAATTGTTTCACTGCCTGAAATGCCCATAAACCCATTCGGAAGACCACCGCTCCAACGGGAAAGGGCCGCTGAAATGCCGGCATCTTCTATAAGGTTTGCATAAGGCGTTATATCGGTGCGCGCATATTTATGCTCCCGGATTCCAAGTGCATCGACTGCCTCTCGGTCTTCCAGAAATACAACCTTATCTTTATTAGCCCCAATCCTGAATTGTCCGCTGGAAAGCCCGGATGCGTCGCCGGACACCGTCAATCCATCAGGCGCCGTGCTCGCTGTAAGCGCAAACCAACCGCCCGTCGGGTTGCCAAAATAGACGGTTTGCCCTTCAATAAGTCCATAGCCGTCTTTGGCAATAGCCCGATCGGAAAGTACAATCGCAGTCTGTGAAGCTGCTGAATCATAGGTGGCTGTCTGCACATTCCACGTCGCGGCGCCCATCGTCTGCACCTTGCTGGCGGTGCCCATGACCGGCACGATGCGCGAAAAATAGGCATGCGTCTGATCTTTGCGCTGCATCGTCATCCGGTTTCCTTGCCCGCCGCCCATCGCAACCGTGCGCGCTGCCGCTTGCCCGCCGCCTAAAGCTCCCGACTGATAGAAATTAATATCATACACATCATTGGCTGAATCATAGACGGCTTCCCATTCCGCGTCGGCCAGTTGGCAAAGCTGCTGAATAGCAGCTAATATGGTAGATCCGTTCAAATTCAAGTTAAACCGTTGCGCATCAAACGAGGCCGGGACATTGCCTAACGTGAAGTAGGATTGGCAATTATAATCAGCCCCCAGCAGCTTACCGGCAATTGCCGTAAACGGTTCATCATAAAAAGCAATCGAAATAATCACCGATCCGTCGGTCAGCGTCTGCCGCACTGTCCGCGCTTGCAGATCTTGCTCAATCGGCTGCAAAGAAATCTGGAAATCGGTTTTGCCTGAAAAAGACCGGCTGTCAGTCATGATACGCCATTCCTGCATCGCCCCATCATCGTAGATGAACCGGAGAATGCGCCCCTGCGCCAACCGGTACTCGTCGGATTCGGTGGCTACCGCCAGCGGCGAACCGGCATAAATAGTGATGGTGGCCTGATCGGTCTGCCCTAACCTGCGTTTGACCTTGGCCGCGCCCGACATGCTGCCTTTGACGCTATTGCCGGAAGGCAGGGGAATCTGAGCGCTGCGGTCGGCTTTCCAAAGTTGTATGTCGGTTAATATATTAGGCATGGTAATGGAGTCCGTGCAGTTCTTGTTTGAGTTTCGTTTTCAGCTGGCTGGTAAGCTCGTCAATATCGGAATCACTGATCCCTTTGCTCATCGTGATATCACCGGTTTGAAGCGTCTTACTATTCGTGCTTGCGGCTATATTATTAGCCGACGAGCCGCTTACGATCTTCACAGGCAAAGGCACAGGAATGTTAATAGGATTAATAGAAGGATTATAGGTACTGGTCAGCGTCTTATGCAAGCCAAAGCCATCATTAAGGGCCCCAAAGATGCTTCTAAGTACGCTTAAGATATTTTCCTGAAACATCAAAAGCTCATTTGCCTGTACGTCAGTTATCGTGTTGGCTACTTGCACGGAGCTTGTTGTAGAAGAGGAACCCGCCGTCGTTTCCTGTCCTTTCAGAAAAGAAAGCAGGCTGTCAAGTTGATTTTGGGTCAATGACCCGCGATATGCTTCCCGATGGGCATAGATTTGCTGGATAATATTTTTCAGTGCCTTTTGCCCTTTGGCCGTTGAAAGATCTAACCCTGAAAGTTGATTTAGAAGCGCATCTGGAATCTTTGTGCCCAATCCTTTGAGATTGCTGACAAAATTGCTCATGGCCTGACTTGTCGATTCTGTGCCATAATTCAGCGTATCATTGAACTGCTGAACAAATCCCTGGATGGAGTGCCCATAGTCACCGAGCGTAGATTCCATCTGTTTAATAATATTATTTACGCCTTTAAAGGGCCCCATGCCTTTGAAATTCTGGAAGCCGTCCATAACCTTAATAAAGGCATCATTCGTTGATAAACCGGTCTTCTTAAGATCTTTGAACATCGTAACAAGCCCTGAAAGGTGCTTAGGAAACTCATTTTGAAGCATCTGAAAATAGCTGACAATATCCGATTTTTGGGCCATCTTGCCCTGCACAACATCCGGGTTGATCGCTAAGGCTTTTTGCAGTTGCTGCTTTGTGAATCCGCCGCCCTGAATGGATTGCTGGCGGTAGGCTTTCGTATTGTTCTTAATAGCACGAATATTATCATTAATAGAGGTGCGTAGCTTCTCCATCGCCTGTTTCGAGAGGCCGCTATGGCTGAATATACCTTTAAATGTTTTTACCAGCCCGCCTATAGCCTGAATGCCGCCGGTGATCATTGAAAGTGGATTGCCCGAGGCAATACCTTCGGCTAACTTCGAGCCGCCTTCAATCGTTTGGGAGACGCCCTGAATGGCCTGCGAGGCTTTTTTACCCAGCCCTCCAAAAGCCGATGCAAGGTTTGCAATGCCTTGCGCCGCCCCTGCAATGTCATGCAGGGTGTTGGAAAGCTTCTTGATGTGCTTATTGCCTTTTTTACTGCCTTTACCAACAGCGGAAAAAGCTTTTTTAAATTGCTTTTCAAGTTTAGGCGTGAGTAGTTTATTTTTTTCCATCCATTTGTAAAGCGCCTTAAGCTGCTTTATCGCATTTTGCTTAATGTCGCGGGAGGCTTTGTTAAGCTGTTTGGTGTCTATAATGCCTGCCGACTGCTCATTTTTCAGGTGCGTAATAGCAGCCGTCATCTGGTTAATCGTCGACTGCACGCGCTGCATGCCCATTGCCATGTTATTGAAGCCCCCCATGCCGGGCGCACCGCCGGTATGGATGCCGCCAAACAAATTCGCTTTTTGCTGTGATTGTTGGTGCGTATATTTCGCTATATTTAATGCCGATTGTGCGGCATCAGTATTATTTTGAAAAACGCTGAACATCTGACCCACGCTCTTCTCTTGCTGCGGGTTCAGCTTCCCTTTGACGAACTGGTATATCTTTTTCAGGTTCGCCAGATATTTGGCTTGCAGGTCATTTACGCGCTTTTGATAGGCCGCATCGCCAATATCACCGCCTGATTTCAGGTTTTTAAGGTGTTGCAGCTGATTTTTATAGCTCTCAACTTCTTTTTTAGCCTTATCAATTTGGTTGGCAACGGCATCATTTTTGTTTCCTCCACCGGACGGCGGCGCTTTAGGACTATTAGCTTTTTGCGTTTTCGCATTGGAAGCGATGCTTTTTTGGAGCTTATGATATTTTTCCAGTGCCTGATTGGTCTCATCAAGTTTAATCTTATTGATACCGCGCTTTTTAATAATTTTATTAAGCGCGTTATTGGTCAGATCATTATTTTTCGCCTCCTGTTTGTATTTTTTATAGTTCTGATCATATATCTTTTTATCGCGTTCATACGTCTGAACCTGATACTGTAGCTTTTTCTTTAATTTATCAATCACCCGTTGCAGGGATTGGCGTTCGGCATCACTGGTGCCTTGTTGATTCATCTTCTTTTGATAGAATTTTATGCGCCCTCCGATATTAAACATATCACTTTTGACCCCCTTCATATCACTTTGAGAGTATTGCATCTGCTTTTTAAACGCCTTGATAAGAAACGCCTGATTGGTTTCACTGCCGCCATAACCTTTTGTCAATGATTTGAGATAGGCAGCTTTCTGTGATCCTTTTGACCACCGCGAAAACTGGTCATTTAGTTTTGTAATGACATTCGTTACCACTTTTATCATCTTAATCATGTCGGGGCCAAACGCATTCGTGAAGGCCTGCTTAACCTTGCCTAATCGCTGTTGCAAAGACTTCATCTGTTTATCAGCCACTTCTTTTGTCATCCCGCCATAGCCTTTCATTCGATTATCAACATGTTTAATCTGTTTGCCCATTTTGTTGAAAAGAAGAATCACCTGTGATACTCGCTGGTTGAACCCCATCTGTTTTAAGGCAGCCATCTTTTGAATAGGCGTCATTTGTTTTAGAGCTTGCGTAAGACCACGCACGATGTTAATAGCGGAACCGAATTGCCCTTTGGATGTTACGATGCCTAATTTCTCAAACTCTGCGCGATTTTCATTGGCCGCCTTCGCCACAACACGGAACATACGTGATAGCATCATACCCGCGCGCCGTCCCTTATAACTATTATTTGCCAGTACAGCCAGCAGATCAATCCCCTGCCGGAGCGGAATATTCATTGACTTCATGGCACTTGCGGCACGGTTACCCAGCGCTTCCGCAAATTGCTGCGTTGTTGCATCGGCCACCGTATTGGCACGAACAAGCGTATCCATGACGACTTTAAGATTCTTTAGGTTTTTAGCGGCATCCTCACTACGCATACCGAGCGCGGTTTGGGCGTTCACTGCAAGACTTGTAGCCTTGGCCATATCGAACATCCCTGCTTTGGAAAACCGTGCCACGGCAGGCATCGCGGCAATGGATTGTTTCGCATTAAGGCCCGCTGAGGCCAGATAATAGAATGACTGTGCGGCTTTGTCAGCAGGGATATTAAGATTCGTAGAGACCGAGCGCGCCGTCTTACGCATCTCATTGCGCATGCTTTTAGATACATTGCCCATAATCGCCAGCGACTGCTGCATCTTATCATTGAAGGACAGCGCCCCTTTTGCGAGATTCTTAATGCCTTCATAGGCCCCAAATATAGCACCTGTAACCCCAATGCCGATCCATAGCTTCGCGCTTTGCCCCATCTTTTTGAAGGCCCCCGCGGCCTGCGCCGATTCCTCTTTGACGGCCGCGCCATACTTTTGCGTTTCTTCTCTTAGTTTTACCTGATCGGCCTCTAATTTCTTGATCGCCGAATCGTAGCGCTCGGTAGAAGCCGTTGAGTTAGAGGCTTCGCGAACAGCTTTTAGTCGTTTTAATTCTTTTTCATTGGCCTGTATCTGCTCATTGGCCTGTTTGTATAAGGTCTCCTGCTTTTGGGCATACTTCACCGTCGCCCGATCCATTTCATTCAGAGCGGCAATCCCTTGCGAGGCGTCAATAACTATTTCTTCACGTATCATGATCTGATAATTTCAGGTGCATATTTCCTTATAGCGTCACGGGCTATTTTCTCCGCGCCTCCGAGGACACTATATCCCGTCTTGGCGTCCAGTTCGGCGGCATACTCCATCGTCGCCTGAACGACCGTGGTAACTTTTAGCCCATCCTCCGCAACATGAGATTGAATAGAATTGGCCAGATGACCGGTAACATCGGCCCAATGGCCCGGGTGTTCTAATCGCCCATCCGCTTTTTTAGCGCCCGGCTTTGAACGAGCATAATTGACAATCTCTTTGCCTATATGCTCGGCCAGTAATCGCGTTTTGACCATTAGTGCCATCTTCTGCGCTTTCAGTTCGGCGCGCCACGTAGTATCTTCTATCTTGAGTTTTAATCCCATAATTGAATACTTGTAATATTTACGCCCCATGAACCATTCCCAGAGGGGCTGTAAGGTGCTATTTCATTAACCATCCGGCATCGAAATGTTGACAGACTTCCATCGCCCAGTTCTACTTTCACCAGCGCATCTTTGACGACATCGGGGTTCATATCAGGGGCCGGTATAATTTGTATCTCCTCAATATTATTTATATCCCATTGTCCTAATTTTAATTGCAGGTGCTCTTGGGGGCGGTTGCTGTAATCAATGCCAATAAACCAATCGCTAATATTTTGCCACCACCCGCGGTCGGGCATAAGCTGCTGGTGCTTCCAGCTCATCTGCGCAAGGGACAGGCAAATAAGCCATTGCTGCGCTTGCCATGCGCCAAAAAATTCTTTTATAGTCTCTTTGGGTGTCATTGATTCATCCGTTTTTTTAATTGTTCAAAATTTTCATCAATTTCCTGCTGGCTAATATCTTCGAAAAATTCATCATCAGGTTTCTGCTCTTCTCCGTTAGCCCTGCTATTCCATTCGTTCATCACCTCCTCACTGCCGCCCATCGCAAAAGCGTTTTCAGAGGCCGCATTAATATGCCTGCGCGCCTCCTCGCGGCGGGCCTCGTCGATCATTTCCATAAAAAAAGGGAAGGGCGTCTCATCGTAAATGGTGAACGCATCCTTCCCTAATGTCCGGCTATACTCTGCAATGAGCATCTTCCAGTATGTATCGGCATCATTCAGATCATTATCCTCCTCTTTCACTTTTTGCTTCGGCTGATAGCCTTGCATAAGAATCTGCTTGATGCGCTGCGCAAACTCCGATGGGCTTGCTTTGTACAGGCGCCATAGCTGGCGCTGAATGTCAATAGCACCTTCCCACGGAAGATCGCCGAGAAGCTCAAAAAGAAGCTGAAGATCATCATGATCCCTCATATTTTTCATGACGCCGACAATCTCGACCACCTGTCGAACCGTCGGTGCTCGCAAGAACACCGTGCGGCCGCCGGGCAATGAAATACGCCGTTTGAGACACGAGAATGCTAAGCTCATACATTAGACAAGCGTTGTAAGGTCAGGAAGTTGCCAGCCTGTAAGGCCTGCGATGGAGGGATCGCCGCGGAATCCGGGTCGGGCATCCGCCGGCACCGTAGTTCCTGCTTGGTCGGTCTCATAATACAGGCTCGTAATGGTCGTCGTTCGGGCCTGATTGGAAAGCAAATCATTGCCGCTAGGCAGCGTAAACGTGATATTTCCAAAAGACGTGGTGATAGCACGCGGGAACCACCAGCCGTTTGCAGCCGTGACACCGTCGGAAATCTCATTCATCGGAATCACACAAAAGGTGTTAATATCACTGACAGCAATCTGCTTGACGCCGGATCCCAGCAGAAGCGCCTTATCCGAGCCACTTGTCTGAACCGAAGAGCCCGACAAGAGCAGCTGCAATTTTTCAATAGCTTCATCAACGAGAGGCACAGACGCTACCGGTTGAGGGCCGGAGTTGAAGATCGCATCCGCACGGGGAATCATGCCCGACTGATCGACCATGCCTGTATGAATTTGGATTTGTGGCTGAATGGTTACGTTGCCGCGGGTCGGCCCTAAGTAGGTCATCCCACTTGCCGTCGTCGGATCACCCAGCAGAGCCAGACAGGGGCCAATATTATATTGTTCGTTAGCCATAATAATTAGTATTTAGTGAAGGTTGAATTTTTAATGAAATCTTTAATAGTCGTTCCTTTGATCTTTTTATGTGTGGTATGCACGTTTTTTGATATTTTCTTTTTCAAAATGTTAAATCGTTCCCCGTTCTCATCCTTGTATGTTCCATCTTCACTCGGAATAAGGACAAGCCAATGGGTCGGCTTTTTAGTTTCTTTTGCCATGATTAAGTTGTTATGGTTACACCTGCCGCTGTCAGGTCGCTAATTTCTGCGGTTGCCTGGGCGTTGACACCGTTATTGCCGGAAATATCAATAGTCGCACTATTGTTGCCCAAAATATCCCGTTGCAGCCAAACTTCATGAATGAACGCACTCATGCTGGCCTGCGTAATATTATTCGACGAAACATCAATACCGGAACTGTTAAAGGCGTATTCCAGACCGCTAATATCAGTCAGTGTGCCATTCGCAAGGCTAATAGATCCGGTATTCGCGACCAGATCACGAACCGTCGTAAATCCGGCCGTGTTAAGGGCGGAAAGCGTATTGGCATTGGTAACGGCGTAATTGAAAGAGGCGGCCTTATTGAACCCGAGTACGTCAACTCCCAGCCGCCAGACGCATCCGATGCCCCCGCGACCGTGAGAGTCATTCACATGGGTTACGGTTACGCTATAGGCATTAAGATCGTTTTGAGCAGCTTGTTTGAACGTTTCTATCTCACTCGACGGGTTGGCATAACCTTTGAACATCCATATCGTATTCGTTGATTTCCACCACGGCGCGCCCTCCGTGTACTGCGAAACAGGAACGAGCGCAAAGGCCGCGCCGGACAAAAAGTCCATGCCCGCGCCGATAGCAAAGGCTTCTTTAGAACTGCCTGTTAGTTTTGTCGCACCCGGCACCACTTCAAGCAGCGTTGAAATCTGCTTATCGACTAAGGGAAAGGTAAACTGGAAGGTATCACCAAACTTATACAACGCCGCCGCATAAGGGGTGCTACCGAGTTGATCAACCGTGTTAGTTATATATTTGCCATTCTGAATCGTCGCCTGAACATTCCCTTGCGTATAACCAAGATTAGCCCAGCTGTCGAAGCCATCGGTGACATTAGGCGCCGTAAAAATCCAGCATGGCCCGATATTATAATTTTCATTCGACATAATATTATGTTTTTGGTCCGAGACCGATTAAATATTCAGCACTGTTATATTGAAATCCTTTTTTCTTATCTAAGAACATCTGGCTTGGAAAATGAATCCGATTAATATGGTATTCCTGTTTTGCATGATCCATCTGTATATTTTCACCATTAATAATTTGATAGCATCCAGCTTGAACAAATTCCAAAAACTTTTCACTGTTAAAGCCCTCATCATCCGGAGCCATGACATCTACCCGAGTTCGGAACTGGAACCCGCGCACCTTGTACAGATACTCGCGCGGGGCAGCCAGCCCATGTATGACCGGCATCAGTATCACCCGCCACCAGAAGCCATTCGCTGCGGGTGTCGGCTGGGCGATGCTGTCTTTTTCAATATCCAGCTGATTGCCTTTGCTCACCACGAGCCCCCCATTCGGTGAAAATCCAAGCAGGTTGCCCGCCTGCAATAAGCCTTTTACCGCAGGTAATACTTCATGAGTTTGTGGCGGGGCAATCATTACAGGTATTTACCAAGTAAGTATTTACCGATATGTTCGGCATCAGCGACTGCACTTTTCAGGATATCGTTGATCTCTTCTTTGGTCAGATGCTCGTTTTTTGGGCTGCCTTTACTTACGGCTTTTTCAAGCTTCTTAAGCAGATTGTTGACATCTGTTTTGACGAACTGCGTCTGCTTGCCAAACTTGATTTGATTTAGCACATGCGTTATAAGCATCCCAGCAACGGTTACAATCACGGTTAATACATTAAAATTAAACATAGTGTGTTGATTTGAGGTTATATGACCGACATATCCGGCCCCTGCTGCCATAAGCACGGCCAGAACATGTTGAATCGTTATTTTTTGGTTTGATTTTAGCATTTTTCCGACGGCTCCAGTAATATCTCGTACTGGTCGCAACACCGGAATCATCATTGCCGCTGCCGTTTCAAGCTGCGCAATGATCGTTCCCGCCTTGTTCTGCCCAGCAGCTGTCTGTGCAATGCCTTTCACAATCCTGCCTAACAACGTGCTGTGGTCGACCGCGTAATAATGCGTATCATGTTTGCCTGGAGCTACTTCTTTGAGTTTGTCCAGCTTCACAGGGTCGCTGACATCAACGTCCGGGATTTTGTAAACCGATCCTATGTTGTCTTCTTTGGGCATGATTACAGAAAATATGCCATCAAAATTTGAATAACAGCGGTAGCAACAGCCGCCGCCCCTGCCGTCCAGGCTATGATCTTCGTTTTAAAATTTGTTAAATCCGATTCATTTTCTTTAATTCTAGTCTCATTCTTCTTGCGCTCAATGGTTGCAAGCCTAATTTGTTTTTTGTTCTCATCTACCTCATCGACCAGTCCATTACGGCCAAATCGTTTGCTGCCTTCCAAAAGATTCAAGATAGCTTTTACATCCGTTTGCAGCGATATATAATGTTTGTCTGTCATTGGTGTGTCATTTGCCATAACATTATTTTTTTTCCGAATTATATGCCATTATGATTATCGCCTCGTATAATGGCTGCTAAATCCGTTGCGCGGGTGCCGACTTGATCGGCCCATTTGGAATCCAACATCTGCCGTGCCGCTTCATTATAATTCTTGTTCTCAAAAGCCTGTATCATGTTCTTAAAGCTTGCGAACCCGCCCGCGCCTATATTGTAATAGAAATCAATAAGCGCCGCCTGTCGGCTCGAATCCAGTTCGCTGAACCAGCCATAGGTATTATGCAACTCATTGCTGTACTTCATGATCAAGAACTGCAGCCACTGCTTACCCACATTTTGCGGAAGCTTCACCGTTTCGAGGTTGAAGCCATAGCCGACGGTCCAGTGTCCGGTCGTATCCTTATAAGGCTTTGAGCGCCATCCTTCATGCCGCTCTATAAGTTTTTGTGCTTTCATTTGAATGCTGATCCTGTCGTGTTAACTAATACAACGCCATCCAGAAGGCGTATTTCTGTAACTTTTATGGCAAAATCTTTGCCTAAACGCGTTAATATGCCCCCATCGTCAATATCAATAGCGGTGATATTTGATTCGTCTTTCAGGTAGAGGGCTATCTCCGCTGTCGTATCCTGCAAGCCTGCATCGCCTACCACGACAAGTCCACTGTGACGGGAATATTCCTGCGCGTCGCAAGGCCCATCATATTTGGGTGTGCCTGCCGCGCCGGGGCTGTAACTGCCGTCGGGGGCTTGCGTGCCCGATGAAGCTCCGTAGATAACCAAATAGCTATTATACTGCATAGACTTTCTCGCGACTGTCATAGATTGCCAACCGCCAATCCCAGTTTTTTGGCCAATCATTTTTGGTAGGTATCTTCTTATAACGCGTCTGTCGGTAGCCGCGCCGCTCGTAGGTAACGCCTTCATCATTATCATAATAACGCAGGCAATGGCTGATCACGTCGGCAATCGTCTTTTTCAGAGCATTTTTCAACCCGGGTTCAGCGTTGGCAGGGTCAGGGGCATAGCCTCTGAGTTTGATATCCGTTGGAAGCCGAAGCTCAGGGAAGCCAAAGTTCCAGAACCATATGGGGACGCCGTCCTTATTGTAATACCGCAACCGATCACGATAATGCTGCAAAATGTCTGCTTCTACCTGCGTTGCAACATTTTGTAATTCGCTATTATCACGAACAGAGGCATGCAACAGAGTTTTATCATCAGCAATATTGAAATATGTATTAGCCATTTAGCCATTTTTTAACGTCTGAGGCCCTGTTTTCGGATATTCCTTTGACTGTTGTCATATCCTTGAGCGCTTCAATAGATTCTACGCTATCGTAGCCGGCTTCCTCAAAATAGGTCGCGTGAGGGAAGCCTTCGGGAAGCGATTCTTTCTTATCAGATTCACCAAAAAGCGTATGTGTGTCGCGGTCGTAATCTCGTTTGTTAATGATTTTAGGTTTCCCCGCCTCATTAACAATCGTAATGGTTTCGATTCGTGTCATGATAGATTAGATTAACCGAGTAAGAGTGCCTGATGCTGCTGCTTGATCGTCTTATATCCCCAGGCAATGCCCACGAAGAACGTGCCTTCACGGTATTGTGGGTAGTAAGAAACTTCAAATGTCAACCCAGATGTAGGGTCAGTAACATAGGTTCGATCTTGGGCGGCGTCGCCACGGCTTGGAATATAAGGGGTGCGTGTAGCTAAGAGGACAGCATCGCGGCTAAACGCCATGTTAGCTGAATAGTTACCGACAATATCAACGGCCGCTGTAGAAGCATAGTCCTGCACCGCGCCGGGCTTGCCAATGGTGATCGTTCCGGGGGCCGAGACGCCGGATGTAACCACATATTGATCCGTTCCACCAGCCAAAGTAATAACATCACCAGCGTTTATGGATCCTGTGCCGGTATCAACGACAATAGATGTATCGCCTTTACTGACGGCGCCATTAAGCTGATAAGCACTTCCATCGCCGCCACTATGGGTGTTGATTTGCGCTGAAATACCAATCTGCGCGCCGAACATCTCTTGGAATTGTGCTTGCTGGCGGGAAAGCTCTGTGCCTGCCTGATTGACTTTGAACATGGCGGGTTGCTTGCCAAGTAAGGTCGCTCCGGCATTGCTGTTCAGGATGATATGCCGATCTGATTTGGGAGCACCATTCTCATCGAGAATAGCCATCGTCTGGGTCAGATTAGTAAGATCATCTTGCGTTGCAAAGGGCGTAGTGCCTGCCGTACCATTAGCACGGGAAGCGTTGACATATTCGCCGGCCAAATCCGACTCAATCTCATTAGAGAGGGTGCGGAAGGCCTGCGCAAACGTCTGGGCTTCGATGGTCATGTTATTGAACTGCCCAAGACCCGCTTGTTGTTCGCCGGTAAGGTTGAACGAGACTTGACGGGATTTGGTAATTTCAACTTGTACGTTATCCACGTTTCGGTCTTGCCCAACTTGCGGATATGCTGAAGGTGAGGTATCACCAGCGGTCATGGCCGGTACGACGGAGGCAATAACTTGCTGTCCGACTGCAACTTGATCAGACTTGGAGTCATTGGCGACCGCCGGAATAAATCCGATGCGTTCGCGTGAGACGACATTAAGGGCCGTATAAATATGAGGATATAGATCTGTGAATGTGTTAGACATAATAGATTAGTTTTGATCAACAACCTGACCGCCGTCCTGCATGAAGCTCATACGTTCAGAGGGATTCAGGTTATCAAATTTAGTTCGGGTTATAACTTTTTTGTCAGTATTATCGCCGCTGCCTTGATTGAATCCACTGCCTCCCTGCGTATCGTCTTTGAGGATGCGTTTCATCAATTTGGTGTCGGCGTTGAGTTTGATGTAATCTTCCGGTTCAACAAATCCATGTCCGTTGGCTTTTTTGCCATTCGGATGGCGCTCGAAATTGCCGTCGCTGTCCACTTGCAATACTTTTCCGATCTCCGGATTGTATTTGAATTTTGAGGCGAAGACCTGTTCGACATAGGGATCGCCGATCTCACTATCCAGATATTCGTCTTTTGCTTTACCAGCAAAAGCGCCACGGATAGATTGACGCACTGCGTTTTCGCGAATGCTATGTAGCTGTTCCTGTGTGTCTTCGAGCTGCTCTTTGAGCGGATCGAGATTATTAGACGCCCATTTTTCGCGTTCACGTTCGAGATCGACTTCTTCGGTCTTCAATCCTTTCGGATTGCCTTCCTCATCGACCTCAATACCAAGTTCTGAAAGAACCTGATTGCGTACCTGCTCTTGCTGATGAGCATTTTTAAGGGCATTGGTCTTTGCGCTCGAGACGCGGTCTTTGATCGTCTCATTCATCACCGACTGGCGAACCATGTCGTCAGGAACTTCATCAGGGCCGACGATTTGAAATCCTTCATCAGGAGTAATCGCTGATCGTTCGACATCATGTTCTGTTCCGTCAATATTAATTTTGAATGGAGGCATAGAATTATTGAATTTAGGGTTGCATCAGCGCTGATTAGATGGGCCCGTAACACCTCGACATTTTGTTGATGAGTTATCGATCTCACTTAGGCCAACTAAGCAAGCACGCTGGTTCACTTGCTTCGATGGTTATATTATTAATTATTTCCGTTATTCAGGAATTTATAATTAGCTATATAGCAGATATTTACGTATATTCTTCTGTAGTCAATACGAATCCGCCAAAACCCCCGTGCGTATGAGCCCTTACCTGCGTGATGGAATGACGTCTGTAGAAACCTCTATCCCTAAGAGCTGGCTAAAAAAGATAAAGGCCGCCCGCCTTAACAAGGGCATGGCATCACGTCGCCAGTATATCCGGGATTTGATCTATAACGACCTTAAAAGAGAGAAGGAGCTATGATTATGCCAGTGAGCGTAAGACACCCACAAAAAAAGAAGCGAGCCAACACCAACTTAATGGTGAGGGCTTTTTTAATTTATGGAGAGGCCGGTATCCTTCGCATATTGATATGCTTTGCGATTCCACTCATTAGCAATATCAACCTGCCTATGTAACTCATTTTTGGTATTGAATTTTCCTTCAAATTGAGAATACTCTAATATAGGT
>Ga0209921_1000297_pt1 | contig 16756 bp, 12 predicted proteins | sample SalPonF2_C_D2_MG_FD_185730 | JGI IMG/M metagenome (GOLD analysis project Ga0209921, IMG submission 185730) | Salt pond soil microbial communities from South San Francisco under conditions of wetland restoration - Salt Pond MetaG SF2_C_D2_MG... ...
ACTAAACGCCAATCGTCGGCGTTGAAGTGGCTGTTGCGACGGGAGCGCTTGCGTCGCCCGTTGGTCTTCTCCTGGGCTTTACTGGGGCGGTAGCAGCCCCGGCGGTCCTCGTTGCGGGCAAATTCCCGTCCTATCGTGCTGCGATGGCGGCCGGTCTGGGCGGCGATCTGGGCCTTGGTAAATCCTTGTTTCCTTAAGTGCGAATTAAGGTATCTTTCCTCTGGGGTGAGTTGGCGATAGCTCATGTTAATTGGTTTTATCGTTGTGGATAAACAAAGTAACAGAATCCCAACTCATCCCTATTTTTATTTCCCTGGTTGTTGCACTTAGTTTATGAATTCGCGCAGTATAACCCGCGCATTCAAGCGGACAGGCCTCGCCCATTCTTGCCAACTACTCATTTATTAGTTAACCTTTCATTTTGTAATTAATTCAACACTCTGGCGCCTGCAGCTTAATCGCAATGTCGTTAGCAGTCTCTAATTAGAAACAGAATTCTTTTGTCCAATTTCCGCAGTCCCAATCATTATAATGGTGTAACACAAACACTAAATTCAAAAATATATAACAACCATGAACATATTTTTATGGGTACTTCAAGTCCTTCTGGGCCTACATACCGTCATAGGTGCTGTGTGGAAGTTTTCTAATTCCGCGGAACAAACCATGCCTTCACTGGGTGCAATCCCCCACAAAATTTGGATAGCTATGAGTATCATTGAGTTGCTTTGCAGCTTGGGCCTAATTCTCCCGGCATTTAACAAGTCGTTGGGTATTCTGGCTCCTATTGCAGCAACCTGCATAGCAGTTGAAATGTTGTTTTTTTGCGGATTGCATATTTATTCTGGTACCTCTAGTTATGGTCCTATGATATATTGGCTTGTGGTAGCTGCAATATGTGCATTTATCGCCTATGGAAGATTGGCATTAAAGCCCTTTTAAAATAAATAGATAGAGTATGAAAGAATTCATGTTATTATTCCGGCAGCCGAGTTATGATTATAGCGACATCTCAAAAAAGGAAATGCAAGCACTAGCCAAGCAATGGGCCGAGTGGTGGCAGGGCATTGACGAGCAGGGAAAACTTGCTGAACGCGGCCCGCGTTTATCCATGGAAGGTAAAGTACTGAAGCCGGGAGGTGTGGTAACGGATGGTCCGTTTGTTGAGATAAAAGAAAAGCTGGGAAGTTTTATTATCGTGAAGGCCGAAAACCTAGAGGAGGCTACTACTCTGGCTCACGGGTGCCCGGCGCTAGATCAGGGCGGCAGTGTTGAAATTAGGCCCTTGGGGAATCCATGGACAGGAAATAAAGACTCATAAAAAAGGTGGAACAACAAACTATAAAGCAGCTATTCCACCAGGAATTTTCCAAAATGGTGGCGGCCATCAGTAAGCAATATGGTTTATCGAATATTCAACTTGCTGAGGATATAGTAAGCGAAACCTTCCTGAAGGCCTCAGAAAAATGGGCGGCCGAGGGCATGCCGGAAAACCCAACGGCGTGGCTATACCTGGTGGCCAAGCGAGAAGCCCTGCAGCATTTTCGCCGGGAAAAAATTTTTGACGATAAAATATCCCCCCAACTGAAGCTGAAACAGCAACAAAATCAGGAGATACCGGGACCTGACTTTTCGCTGCAGAATATTGAAGACAGTCAGTTGCAGATGCTCTTTGCTGTGTGCCACCCCGCCATTGCAAGTGAAGCCCAGATAGGACTGGCCCTGCGCATCCTCTGTGGTTTTGGGATTGATGATATTGCAGAAGCCTTTTTATCCAATAAAGAAACTATCAACAAGCGATTATACCGGGCAAGGAAAAAGCTGCGTACGGAAAACATTAGGATGGAGCTGCCGGCGAAGGATAAACTTGCCAGCCGCCTCGACAACGTACTGCATATCATTTACCTGCTATTCAATGAAGGCTATTACTCAAAAACTCAAAACCAGGTTTTGAGAAAAGACCTCTGTCTTGAAGCCATGCGACTAGGCTTGCTGCTGACTGAGCATGCGGAAACCAATCAGCCCCAGACAAATGCGCTGGTCGCCCTCATGTGTTTTCATGCTTCCCGGTTCGATGCTCGCCAGCCCACTGATTCCGATATATCATGCATGATTTTATATGACCAACAAAATCCAGATTTATGGGATACCCCCCTGATTAAACAAGGCATGCACTACCTGAAGCAATCGGCCAATGGTGATAAAATAAGCTCTTATCATCTTGAAGCGCACATCGCCTACTGGCATTGTATTAAAGAAAATCCTCCCGAAAAGTGGAAGGAGATTCTGCAACTCTATGATCAGCTTTTGAAAATTAGTTATTCTCCGAGCGTAGCTCTCAACAGAATTTATGCGCTATACAAAGTGAATGGAGCAAAGTCGGCACTGACTGAGGCTGAACAACTGGGGCTGGAAGACAACCATTTTTATTATGTACTTCTGGGTGAACTTTACAAACATTCCGATCAGGAACAAGCAAAAAACAGTTTTGAAAAAGCTATCTCTCTGGCAAAGACTGAAACCGAAAAACAAGAAATACAAAAAAAAATAAACTCATTGGATTAAACGATCTTTTATATCTCGTTTAAATTGCTAAAATAAAATTTCAAAACTCGAGACCGCTCAACCGCGCAATAACGCGGACAGGCTACTCACAGCAGTCGAGACAGGCTCTCGTAACCATTCTTGCCTGCCTGCTATTTATTAGTTAACCTTTCATTTCTACATAATTTCAACACCTTGGCCCCTGCCGGTTATGCACGGGGCCGTTATTCCATAAAACTGCAACCTACTATCTCTTACTTTAAAAATTTTGTTGAATTTTCTTAAGGAGCATTTAAATCTGCATATATTTTTTGAACTGATACCCGGCTTCCTGTTCTTAGTCACTCATTTTCTTTTTGGGATAATTTGGGCAACAGCAGTAGTCGTAATTTCAACCATAATTTTTACAATTGCTGATTCAATTATTGAAAAACGGATTCCAGTATTCCCTCTCGTTACGGTAATTATGGTATTTATTCTGGGAACAATAACTTTGGTTCTTCAAGATGAATTTTTTATAAAAGTTGAACCTAGTTTGGTAAAATGTTTGTTTGCCTTAATACTATTTATAGGTTCCTTTATGCGTCCTTCGCTATTGGAAAGAGCACTTTATGGTCAGGTATATTTGTCAGAGCGGGGTTGGAAAGTTTTAACGAACCGCTGGATTATATTTGCCCTCTTTTTAGCTGTTATGAACATATTAATTTGGCGTATGTGGGGGACTAATATATGGGTAGTATTTAAAGCCTGTCTGACTCCTGTATCCATTATTGGTTATATAATTATCACACGCTATACAGCTCCAAACTATTGGACCTCTCCACAAAAAACTGTGGTATAACCAGCGCATACTCTTAGCAAAGAATCAAAAAATAGGTTGAAATCACCCTGTAAGGCGTATCTCTTCCATTAAGGAATGGTCCCCTTTAAAAGAATCAGTATGTTGGTAGCCATGGAGTCCACCAACCTGGATGAAGGTTAATAACCATTATGCAATGCAGCCCGTGAATAATTCTTTCGGTAATCGTAAGATCGATAACGGTCTTCGGGAAGATCAAAAGATGGAAGAGGGAGAAGATGCGTTCATCCAGAAAGAGAAATACTTCAAAGCCTATGCGCTCTATTTTTAAAAATATGTTCAGGCATATAAAAAAGAGGGAATTCCTATCTCTATGGTGATGCCACAGAATGAATTTAACTCGGCTCAGCCGTTTCCCAGCGCTGTCTGGACTCCAAAAGTACTTGCGAGATTTATGCATTATTTAGGGCCTGCCATGCAAGAAGAAGGCGTAGATGTTTTCTTCGGAACGTTGGAACGGCCCAATGCTCAACTCTATGAAACGTATTACGAGGATTCTGTCGCCCACAAATATACGGACGGTGTCGGTTTTCAATGGGGAGAAAAGGATCCATTGAGGCCATCCATAATCAGCATCCGGATTTGAAAATATACCAAACCGAACACGAATGTGGAAATGGCAAAAACAGCTGGGCGTATGCCGAGTATGGTTGGGATCTGATGAAACACTATTTCCTGAATGGAGCAAACGCCTATATGTACTGGAATATTTCATTGCTGGATAATGGAGTAAGCACGTGGGGATGGAAACAGAATTCGCTGGCCTCTGTGAATAAAGAGAATAAAACCTATACTTTTAACAATGACTATTACCTGATCAAACATGTCAGCCATTTTGTAAAACCAGGAGCAGTACTTTTAAAGACCAGTAGCCCGGTAATCAAGAAGCATCCAACGGAAGTGATAAAGAAAAACCTGTAAACTTTACGGTGGGTGATGCAACGCTGAGTCCAACACTTAAACCGAAATCATTTAACACATTTCTCATCCGGTAACTGCAAATGAATCTTCTGCCTTGGTATCTTTATGGCCAAAGTCTGGAGAATAGACGGCCATTGGGGAGTCTTCTTTCAATCCGGTTAATCCTTTGGTTTCTACTTTTAGGTATCTAGCTCTCATGGAATTACGATGTCTTAATAAGAAAGGCGCCGGGCACCAGCTTCTCGGAAGTTAAGAAGTTCGTTCACAAATGATAACTGGAATATTTTCTGTAAGCCACTCATAAATATTCAATTTGTAATTCAAACACTGAGGTATTCTTATTCAAGGCAGTCTAAAGACGTGATCGATCTTTTAACATGATACCGAAGGGGCAATGTAAGTCCGTGGGTTATGGGTTGGTTTTAGAGTTGCTACCCTGTCCCCCATAAAAAAGGGCCGGAAATTATCCGGCCCTTTCATGAGAAGTTATCAACTGTTGTTAGTTGCCGATATTGATCAATACCATAGCATCTGTTACCAGCTTGGCTTGTGAGCTGGTTGCACTACCAAAGGAGTTATCGACAATAGATTTTACGCTTGACATGAATGTAGCATATGCCTGTACGACGACATCTGTACTTGCACTTGCTTCAATTGAAGATCTAAGGTCGGCTTTAACACCACCAGTGCTATTAATTTGACTGTTGATGTCTACCATTGTTTGTGCGTTAGCTGAAAATTCAGTCTTGAGCACATCAATAATATCGCTGTTATAGGTTTCAAACATGGAGTCAATTTCACTCTGAGTAGCTGTAGTCTTCGCTTTAATGCCAGCCCGGAGTTTCGTCCCCGCTTCTGCCGCAGCCTGTACCGAAGAGTCGGCAGCGTTAGCAGCTTTCATACGAGCCTGTACAGCATTGTCTATAGCAACCGAAACAATATAAGCGGCATTCGCTCGCACTTCAGAACGGGCATCGCTGGACAGCTTAGTTGTATTCTTGATTAGCATATGACTAGCTGCCTCTTTGGCTTTGGCAAAAACATCAGCATTGACCTCTGCTTTTGTATAAGCCTTCGCCATTACTTTTAAAAAAGCATCATAAGCATCTGCTTTTGCAGAAGAACTGCTTGAAGCATAAAGAGCAGCATTCAGATCAACCAATGCCTGTGCTTTGGCATTCATAATATCAGTCATCTGTTGCTGTGTGATATCAACCGACTGATTTGCAAAGAATTGAGCACGTGTCTTTGCTTCTGCCTCAAGAGCACTTGCAAATTGTGTAGCTGCGTCCATATTATCTTTAAGCTCAGCCGCTGCTTTTTCATCTATATAAGCTTCAATATTAGCCTTGGACACCATATCGGTTTTTCCATCAGCTACGATCTGTTGGAACACACTAGCTTCTCCTGACGATTCCACCGTCAACGGTTTCATATCGACCGAACTATTGCTTTCTAGTTTTCCAACCACGATCCCTTTCCATTGCTGGCTGCCATTTTTGGCAATTACAATAATCTTTCCTGCTGCTGAAGCGGCAGCGTCGGCATTGATCTTTAAGGTAAATTCACCATTGGCGTCTGTAGTCGCCTTGGCATTGTCGATAGTTTCAAGACTGCCATCTGCTTTTACGCGAGCTGCTGTAACAGTGGCCCCTTGTACGGTAGTCATCTGTGAATTAGAACCAGCTGTTTTGGCCTTCTGTTGAGATTGTGAATTCTCTACTCGACCATTAACCGCAGCCTGATCGGCTTGGGAATTAGTAGAAGAATCACTGCAAGCAAATGCCAGTATAGACATCGTAAATACTAATAATAGCTTCTGTAGCTTATTATATTTCATAAAGTATCTAGTTTTATTAGGATTTATTGAACGTATCTTTAAAGGTGGCAGGCCTAAGGCATGTTCCCCATTTTTAGAGATTCTGTAGTACTAAAGATGATGTTTGGCGCTAACTTTTTTAAAACCATTCTTTTACCGACACAGGATTAATGAGAATATAAACAGGTAATAATGGTTAGCTTCCGACACTGGGTAGGCAAAAAAATAAAAGGAGCCGGGGTTCAACCGGCTCCTTTTTGTACGTTGGCTTTTCGGGGTACAAATCAATGGTTACAATAGGTAACCAGGGATCAGTATGTTCAATAATTCATACCTAAGTTGATGGGTTTTGTTCCAATATTTTTTAAAATTTCTTTTCTTATTATAAGAACTTGTTAATATTGAATTTATTGTACTATAAAAACACCTATTTGTTCCAAAATCGTTCCCTTAACCCTGATGTGCGTTCCATCTTTTTTGAAAGACCGTCTCTCAATACTGATTCTCTACCTAAAATGGTAATTGATGTTCGAGCACGAGTAATAGCGGTATATAACAATTCGCGGGTCAGTATTTTGGAAGGGGCGTCAGGGAGTATTAGCAAAACATTATCGAACTCCGAACCCTGACTTTTGTGCACCGTTAATGCGTATGCCATGCTATGGTCGGGCAGGCGGGCTGGTGCTACGCAGCGAATATGGTTTTCATCCCTAAAATAAATTTTAAGCTCATCCTGTTCATCGGCCAGACAAATACCGGTATCACCATTGTAAAGATTCAGTATGTAATTATTCGTATTAATGATGATCGGTTTACCCGGATACCATTGTTCATATTTAGGGATAAAATGTTGCTCCCGGAGTAAGCGCTCAAGTAATCGATTTAATTTTTCTACGCCCCAAGGGCCCCGGCGATGCGCGGATAGAATCCGGAAGTTATCATAAATTTCTGTCGCCTCATTAACAGAATTACTTTGTTTGATCTGCTGAAAGTAGTCGGTAATGTGACCGCTAAGCAATTCTTCAAATGCTAACTGGTTTTCTATTCCTACCAGATTCGCATCCTCAAATTCCGGTGACTCCAAAACATCAAGTGCTTCCTCCACGTCTCCCCTGTTTATGCTAGTCGCCAACTGCCCAATTCCACTTTGCGCTCCAAAACGATAACTTTTTGTTAATAACGTAATATTGTCAAGCAGCGGTTGGGGAGCTGCCCTGAGACAAGAACCCGGAATATTGATATTCAAATGCTTGAGCCAATCAACTCCTTCTTTCGAAAAGCCATTTTCAGAAATACCACAGATGTCTCCCAAGACGGCCCCGGCTTCTACAGAGGCAAGCTGATCTTTATCTCCCAACAAAATTAACCTTGTATCTTTGAGCAGCGCCTGTAACAGTTTGCTCATCAACGCCTGGTCAACCATCGAGGCTTCATCAACAATGACTACATCATAAGGCACCGGATTTTCTTCATTATGCCTAAAGGCCGAAGTTCTTTGCCGGGCTCCCAAAAGCTGATGCAAAGTCATTGCATTATCGGGTATAGCTTTGCGAATATCATCCGTAACATCAAGGGTATTTTTTGCGGATAAGATGGAATCTTTCAGACGAGCAGCGGCTTTGCCTGTTGGGGCGGTAAGTGCAATACTAATTTTATCGCCAAAGGCTTCCGACTGTTCTAACAACAGCGCCATAATACGTACTACTGTAGACGTTTTTCCTGTTCCGGGACCTCCGGATATAATGGACAGTCTGTTTTTTACAGCATTAACAGCAGCAATCTTTTGCCAGTTTACTCCATCTTGTCCATCCTCAAATAAACGGTTTATCCCGTCTTTCAGGATATCCATATTTATTTCAGCCGTTTGTTTCTCCCTCCTTTCCAGTAACTGCCTAGCCAGAATATCTTCGTAGTACCAAAGCTTGTGCAAGTACAAACGATTGGCTTTATCCAGAATGAGAGGCTTAAAATCTCCTGGAGATCCCACTGATGAGCTTTGAGAAAGTGCTTTAACCCAACTATCCAAAGCAGGAGCGGTCATGTTGCCGATATCCTCCGCTTCGTCAAATACCGGCTGACCAGCATATTGATCCAGTGCCAGACAAACATCGCCCTGACGGTACAAATAACTCAATAAACAGCCCGCAAGCAATACCAAGTCGGATACTTCCTCCTCTTCCTGTAACAAGAACCGGCATAACTCCAAATCGATATTTGCCACCACACCTTGTTCACTGAGTTTAGACAAGTCTCCTAAAAGATCGCTCATCCTTCTCCCTCCCGAATATATCGATTCAATTTCCGGATGGTATCCCGCGAGGGACGATCAAAAAATATTCCCTGTCTCCCACCTTCATGAATTCCCCTCAAAAAAAGGTAAAATACTCCTCCAAAATGCTTTTCATATGAATATTCAGGTAGTTTCTTATTTAAAAAACGATGCAGGGCAATGGTGTAAATATGATACTGGAGATCGTATGAAGCCTCCGACATTTCGTCTTGCAGTTTTTCAAACTCATAGTCTTCATAAGAATCTCCCAGGAAATTAGTTTTATAATCCAACAGGTAAAATTTATCGTCAAATTGGAATATAAGGTCGATGAATCCTTTTAAAAATCCCGCACCGGCCTCTCCTTTCTCGGGGTGTTGTTGTCTATCCCCTCGGATAATAGAAATAAGCTTTTGGGATTTTACAGCCTTATTTTGGTAATAAAATCCCAACTCCGGGATAAAATCTTTGGTCTTCAAGGAGCTGAGTTTTAGCTCTTTTTTCGATTCCAAAAGTGGTATTTCCAAAACTCCCCGTACCATATCGGCAACAGCGGAATCCCACTGGGAATCGATGCCATAGGCCATTAAATTTTTTGTTATCCTCTCGTCAAGATCGCCGACATCACTAAAATCAGTATCTTCAAATATTTTATGGATACAGGTGCCGGGCTGTGGTCCCTTCGGAAAAGTAAACATATTCAATTCTTGGAAATCAGAATTTGTGACTGCTCCTCTGGTAGTATCATCCAGATATTGATCATAATCCGGTATATAAGGATCATCTCCCATCCAGCTTGTCAGTGACGAAAAACTGGACACATGATAGCTTGGCTCGATAGGAATTCGTCCGCGAAACGTACGCGATTTTAGCTTAGGTTGCTCTTCGATATCAAGTAATTCTAACTGTTGATTCTCTACCCTGGAACCGTATTCCATAGTAAAAAGATGAGAATATGAATCACACAGTTGCTGAATAGCCTGATCAAAACTCTCTTTCCCAATCGATTTATATTTCTTTCGAATTGTTTGTTCCAACAGATCGGTACAGACTTCATAGCCCAGAAAGAGATACCCCAATGCAGAGAATTCTGATTTTTGGGCATACGCCCACGTCAGGTAACAACACTGTTTGGCCCTTGTGATGGCTACATATGCCAGTCTTAGGCTTTCTGCCAGCTCCTCTCGTGCCATCAGCAACCTCTTCCGATCCCGATCAGAATCTGTTTTACCGCTTAAATCCAAATACATTTTGTCTAAATATGTTGGATCGTGATAAACGAGGGGTTGTCCACGATCCTGGTATCGTGGCCCATACCACAAAAAAGGACAAAATACGATGGGATATTCGAGTCCCTTACTGCGATGCATGGTCACAATTTTAACTAATTCACGATCGCTTTCCAGTCTCAGCTGCTCTTCATCCTGCTTTGCCCTGCCCTCTTTTCGTTTTCGCGACAACCATTTGAGTAAGCCACGCATCCCGTCTTTTTGATGCTGGGCCTCTGCCTGCAACAATTCACCAAGATGAAGGATATTTGTGAGACGACGTTCCCCATCCGGGTAAGTAATCAAATGTTCCGAAATGTGGGCTTCTTTTAAGGCCAGGCGGAACATTGCAGAAAATCCCTGTTGTTGCCACAGTCTATGCCAATGTGCAAACTGGTCTAATATGCCAAGCCATTGATCTTCATCTTCTTCGATATTCAGAAGATCATTAGCCGTATAAGGGGTCAAAGACAAGGAAAGAGCCGTTTTAACACGACCTTCATTGCCCGGTTCGGCAACGGCTTTTAAAAATATCTCCAAATGATGGGCTTCTTCACTGTCGAAGACACTGTCCTGACTATATTGAACACTTTTGATGCCTCGTTCTCTTAATGCTTCACTTATCATCCGAGCCTGTTTGTGCTTCCTTACCAGCACTGCGATATCCCTGGCTTTAACCGGTTCGGCACCAATCGTAGCATGGCCCTTTTTACCTTCATCAATCAGCCGGGAAATTTCCATTGCGGTGTCGCGTGCTACTCTCTCCGCTGCCGTACTTTTATTAAGCTGGTCTCGTTCATCAGCAAGTCGACGAAACCGAATCGGGGGCTGCTTGTTTCCTTTCTCAATCAACTTGTCATAGCTTTCCTCATCCCTGCCCCAGGAAACTTTTTCGAAAGAAATCTCGTCCAGGATAAACGGCTTTGAATGCTCCCCGAATAAGATATTAATTCCTTTAATTAAGCCGGGAGTCGATCGAAAATTTCGATCCAAACTGTAGGTCTGCTCTTTCGGAGCATCTCGTTTTGCTTTAAGGTAAGAGAACACATCCGCACCACGAAAACTGTAGATAGATTGTTTGGGATCACCGATCATGAATAATGCAGAACGATCAGTGTCCGGAGCATATATACGACGAAATATATCGTACTGACTCGGGTCGGTATCCTGAAACTCATCCACTAATCCCAACGGATATTTTTTACGCAGTTCTTCCGCCAGCCTCTTTCCTTTTTCGCCAGCCTGTAATGCTTCCTGCAACTGCAGTAACAAATCATCATAAGAAAGTAACTGTAAATGCTCTTTCTTGGTTCTTACTTCTTTCCTCAGATAAAGCAGCAACTGTTTTTTAAAAATGACATCAAAATGGCGAAGAGCTTGTGCAGTCTGGGCATACCGACCGGCCAAATCGAAGAAAGGATGCTCGGGGACTTCGGTCTTGCCCTTGTTTAAGCTATCATTCAACACAGAAGGCCGGAATTTTTCAAATTTATCAAAAAGTACGATTGACGGTACCTCGCCACTCAGAAATTCATCCATCGTCTGTATCCAGCTTTGTACAGATTTTTTGGGATACTTATTTCCATTCAACTGATCTGCTTTGAACAGCGACAAGATCGTCTGACCCTCGCCCTCCCAACAGTTCTTCATCTCATCAAAAAGTTCGTAAAGAGTATGCGCATAATCCTGGATCTCCTTGAACGAAGGCGTCTGTTGTGGATGAATTTCTAAAAATGGTTGCCCGATATAGGATCTTAATTCCTCGGCCAACGAATCCGGCGAATACCCCTTTTCCAATAAATATTTCAGCAATGGTCGCTTCAGCTTGTCGGTTGCAGCTTTGCCCACCCAGCTTCTCCAATAATCATCCACTGCTTCCAAAACCAGATCAGAATCATCAACGGTGATTTCAGCGCCATACATTGCCCCGCTTTCAAAAGCTTGCTCCTGCAACGCCTGGTAGCAAAAGCCGTGGATCGTATAAATAGCGGCTTCATCAAAAGTACGGACCGCCCTTTCCAATTTCTCGATCACCCGGAGACGATCATTTACATGGTCTGAAAGCTGTTTTAGAAATTGGTCATCCCGGTCGGCAGTGTGGTTAGTCTTTAAAACAGTAATCGATTCCCTGATCCGCTTTAAGAGTCGATCTTTCAGTTCTTTTGTCGCTGCATCGGTATAGGTAACCACCAAAATGTTACGGACGGGAATTTCCAGTTCTATCAAAGCACGGATAAATAAGGAAGTAATATTGTATGTCTTGCCCGTGCCGGCGCTTGCTTCTACCAAGTTGATACCCGAAAAAGAGATGTCAAACGGCTGTAAAGATTTCATCTATACCTTCTCCCCTTGATTCAGCACTTCAAAAAAGGGCGTCCAAAATTGCATAGACATTTCTTTAAAATCATTAACTCCCAGTGGATTCCTGTTTCCCAACATCAATTTATTGTAGGGATCTTCTCCTTCACCCGGATACGAACTATATTCCCTTTTCCATTTTTGGAAGGCTTTCTTTAATCCCGCCTTTGGTTGTTTATCCTTCTGAATAATCTCCTCTGCAAAGGCATAAGACGCTTGGGGAAAGAAATACGTACATCGCCGTAATCCCTCCCAATACTTTTTTAGCAGCTCATTCAGTATCTCAATATTGCCATCAACTGGCAGTAACCGCACTTCGGCAACGGTCTTCTTCTTGTCACGAGTAACCAGGCAACTAATGCCGGAATGGTGATCAGGTTTTAGCTCCTGAAATACCAGATGACTAATCCAAAGCTCAATTAAATCCTTGGGACGCATCCTGCCAAAACGATACTTGATAAGCGAATCTTCAAATAGATCTGTAAGCTTGCCGGTAAGATTAAATTCACCAATTTCGATGCTGACTTCGCGATCATCCATCGGCTGTTGATCCAGAATCCAACTAATTTCCGTTCCGAACTCGTGAACCTCATCCATTTTTTGCCGATAGGCCTGCGCTCCGCTCCACCCCTCCGGCAAAAGATCCCGGGATATCACATTTTTTTGATACTCTTTCAATGGTTTTTTCTTGATATAACGATCAAGCAATTCCTGCCCTAACTGGTAGTTGTCAAGCCCTCTCAATACAAAAGGCTCCCGGTCTTCGGCCGGCCGATCGTCTTCCCCGAGATAAATGCCGAACCTTTTTTGAAAAAGATACTTGGCCGGATGCTGGTAGAAAGAAATCAATTCGGCCACTGAAAGCGTTTTCCAATCGTCATCAGGCTCAGAGAGATCGACATTCATAAAAGAGCCGGGACCCGTCTCCTCATTAAGCAGTTGTTGACTAATATTTTTCTGGGTATCAGAATAACTAAAATATTTATTCTCTTTAAAATAAGAAGGACTAAAGGCTTGAAGACGGTGTTTGGTAATCAGGCTCTCTGTTTCTACCCCATAATATTCATCCAGATAATCCAACAACTGTTTGAGCACAACCGAAGGTGGAAACTCTGTGTCCTGACGATCACTCTGTCCCACAAAACTGAAATAAAGATGACTATCTGCCGAAAAAATATTTTCCAGAAAAAGATATCGATCTTCCTCCGAACGTACAGGATCACTCTTCTCGGGCTCAAGGTGCATAAGATCGAATTCAATTGGGATTTTAGTCCTGGGAAAGCTCCCCTCATTCATCCCGATCATTCCAATCATTTTAAAAGGTATGTTACGCATGGGTATTAATGAGCTGAAAGTAACCCCCCTGCCTATGCGTCCGCCCCCGGTATGTTCTTCTTCAAGTCGTTCCTCCAGCCAGGAATATATAATTTGAAAAGGAATATCCTGGTGGTATCCCCCCAGCGAAGTATAATTGTTAAGCTGCTCCAAAACCTCACGGATTTTTGATATTTCCCAAAAGTAATCCCGGTTATCGGGCAAAAACAAAGAAAGTCTTTCAGATAATAACCGACTCCACTCGTCAGGTGTTTGAAGTTGACGGAGCTCATCATATATCTCAAAAAAATGATGCATTAGCTTCGAAAACTTTCCTACCAATTCGGCTTCATCCGACGTCTCAATTTCATCATAGGGATAAATTTCATTATAAAGATGATCTTCGTCCGGCTTCATTGCATATCCGAGAACCATCCGGTTCAATCCGGAGGTCCATGTAAACCGTTCGGTAGCCGGTATCTCCAAATCCCCTTTAAAATCACCATCAATTCCCCAGTGAATCCGGTTATCCCGTATCCATCTTTCCAGTCGATTCAAATCTTCATCAGTAAAATCGAAATTTTGTCGAATAGGGTCCGTATCCAGCACATCCAGCACATCTGTTACTTTAAAACGACTCTGACATAGCTCCAGAATTTTTAGAAACGATTGAATGGCAGGCCTGTTCCCTTCGAGACCACGGTCAGCGATGCTATAGGGAATCTCCGGTTGTCCCTCATCGGTCGTGCTAAAAACAGCCTCAATCATGGGTGTGTAAGTTTCAATATCAGGTAACATTATCAGGATGTCATCGGAAGTCATACCGGGATTCTCTTCCAATACCGACAACAGTTGATCATAGAGCACCTCCACCTCGCGCATGGCACTATGACAGGCCTGTACCCGAATAGACGAATCTGCCTGGCATTTTTTTTGAGGATCTACATCATGCTCTATATCTGCCTTAACCTGCTGAAACAAGGTTGCATGGACCGATGAGGACTGCTTATCGACTATTTCCACCTCAGGTACTATATTGGTATCCTCAATACATTTTTGCAATTGCAGAGCAAAATTGGCTTCCTCCATAGCCAAAGACTCAAGCAGTGAATTTTTAAAGGTATCTGCTTCCTCCACCCCGGGATCAACAAGCCGGTGGTAAAATTGTACATCCATCAAAGCAGATAACTCAGTCATCACTTTAATAAAGGCCGGAGGCATAGTCGAGACCCCGAATACAGTCACCCGCCCAGGTAGTTTATCCTGATCCAGCGTTTTATTTTTAATAGCAGTCAATAATTTTTTTTGGAGCCTCGCCCGGTGTAACCAATCTTCATTATAATCCTTCTGCCAATATTCAATCAGCATATGCCACAATTTTGCCTGCCACTGCTCAGCCTCATTTTGGGGATACCAACGATTGCTCTTTTCCCAATCCAACAACATATCAGGACGATAAACCAGATACTGGTCAAATACGTCCGCAATCCTTGAACATAACTGCCAACGACGAAATGCTGCCTGTTCCGATTCTGTACTCGCAATGTAGCGTTGGAGCATTTCAAACTTCGTCAGCACCTCATCTTTACTTAAAAGATGCATCAAGCTCCACGTCAACGGGCCGCGGTCTGATGGCAGGGTTTGGGGAATTTCCGGGTCCAGCAACCGGATAAGACTCCAGATTCGCTCCGAAGGGAACTCAAATTTGAGATTAGCGGCAATACCTTCCTTTTCTGCCATATACAACGAAAGCCACTGCCCTATCCCATGATTTTGAACAACAAAAATTTCCGGTGCAAGAAGGTTTTCAGGGGGATGTTCATCCAGCTGCTTAAGCAGTTGATCAGCCAAATTTTCTAAACGTGTGCTATAGTGTATGGACAGCATGCTTGCCTGTTTTGGTACCCTCCGATTGTCTTAGATGATACCAAAAAACAGAAAAAACGATACAAAAGTAAATAGCTGTTTGAAAAGAATAGACAAATTAGGATCTGCCTGCTTCCTGATCGAAGACCGAACCACAGAAATTTGTATAGTGCGCTTTAAACTCATTACGCTACAAAATACCTGTTCTATTCTATGGCTTCTAATCATTCATTCTTTAAGGTTGTTAAATAATCACGTACACGATTAGCATTTACGCCAAGATCTCCGCGCCCTATTCGTGATACGGAGCGTACATCAATTTTACTTTGATTGGCAGCCTTAGCCGTATCTACCCGAATTACAACGTCATCTTTAAAACCAAACCAAGGCAGTTTGTCTGTAGCTTCGATAATTCCCCGGCTTTTATCAGCGGTTTCAATCTTTTCCCACGGCATTTTTTTAGCGGCGGACAATGCTTTGTTGAAGGCCTCTGTATAAGGAATATCAAGGTATAGCGTTTTGATATCCGGGTAATTCTTAAGCTGAACCTTAGCTATATCGGCGCCTCCATACTTTGAAGAGTTTGGCCAGCCAGCCCGTAACTTGGTAATAGCCGCATCAAAAGTCGGCGGATTTTGAGTGTCGGTCGTAATATCGTGGATGGGTGGATATTGTTGAGCTTCGTAAAACCAATACCCCACATTAGCAATAACGACAATCCCCAAAAAGGCTCCCAGGTACGCCATCCATTTGAGCCGCCGGGGTCGGTCGGGCTTATTTACGAATGCAAAAACTATTGCTAGTGCTAAGCTTATAATTCCGAGAAGCGCACTGCCGGGAAGTAAATATTGAAATGCTACACCGAGTCCCCACCATCCCCACTGGTAACCATAACCGGAGAAGAGCAGCATCAATGATGCGATGATCGCCAAAACCCCGCTTGCTACTCCCCATTTTGAAATTTTCGCCTGTTCCATGATTTCCCCAATTTAGATACCAATTTTAATTTACCCGATCATCAAAAAAGCATTCATGTTATACACAAAAACATTAGCAGTAACATTCCCTAATAGCAAATATGATAATTCACCGGCTCGCAAATTCAGCGAGCGGGTGAGAACAGATTTAAGCCCCCCTTGACCTATTCAATAATATCACTTACAAAATTAGGCAGTGCAAAACAGCCCATATGTACGGAAGCATTATAATACTTCAATTCTGCATCAAAGGTATTAAGTCCCTCCTCTACTCTCTGAAAAGTTTCATCACTTAAGGGATCGGCACCTTTACTGGCAAAAGAGAATGACCACATACCGGCCGGATACAATGGAATATACGCCAAGTACATATCGGATTGTTCATAAATATCATCAAGTGCCGAAAACACTTTTTCCATACTCGAATGATATTCCGCCACCCAGGGGCTCTCGGTCTGGGCTGTCAATACCCCATCTTCCGTCAATCCGTCGTGGCAAGCCTGAATAAATTCACTTTCAAACAGCCCTTCGGCAGGTCCGACCGGATCAGATCCGTCAATG
>Ga0209921_1000304_pt1 | contig 16411 bp, 15 predicted proteins | sample SalPonF2_C_D2_MG_FD_185730 | JGI IMG/M metagenome (GOLD analysis project Ga0209921, IMG submission 185730) | Salt pond soil microbial communities from South San Francisco under conditions of wetland restoration - Salt Pond MetaG SF2_C_D2_MG... ...
GCAAGGTCGTACAGCGCATGGACTACAGTCCCTTCGGCAAGGTGCTCAGGGACACCAATCCGGGGTTCCAGCCGTTCGGGTTCGCCGGGGGGATCTATGATCCGGATACCGGACTGGTGCGGTTCGGTGCGAGGGATTATGACGCGGCGGCGGGGCGGTGGACGGCGCGGGATCCGATCTTGTTCGCTGGGGGAAGCGTCAATCTTTACGGATACAGCCTGAACGACCCGGTAAATTTCCGCGACTCGCATGGGATGTTCTGCCTAAAGGACATCGTGCCAGAAGTGGCGAAACTGCTACGCGAGCATGGCTTCGTCGAGCTGACATTCGATGCGGGTTATGGCATTGGGGTAAGCGCCAGTGTCGAGGTCACTAAGAAGCGAATATCTGCGTACGGAGGTATAGGGGCCGGTTTAGGCTACGGAGTTTCTTTAGCCGGGGGGGTGCAAGCTGGATCATCGTCGGGATGGCAACTGCGCGGTTCTGTTTCTGGCGGCGAGATTGTAGGCGGGGAAGTCTCCGGCACCGTTAGTCAAGGCGGGCTTGGTGCTTCGGGCGGTCTTGGCGCTGGGCTGGGCGCGGGCGCAACGGTGACTGGAGGATACGAAACCACAATTGTGCCATTCGACCATTCCGGTGCGGCAGAGTCATTCAGCTCCGACGCGTGCGGATGTGTATGAGAGGACAAGATGACCGATTTTCTGTTGTTCTCGCTATTTTTATTCTTGGCCGTATGTTGGGCAATAGTAACCATTCTCTATTATCGCTTTCTTTCCCGCTTGCGCAGCCATCATCGCGATGTTTGGAGAGAGCTCGGTAGTCCGACAATGGTCGCGAATAACTCTGCGCAAAACTACTTCGCGGTGCGGCGGTTTCTGAAACAGCGCCGGTTTATAGGGCTCGACGACGCGGAGTTGGAGTCGAGGGCGTGTGCGCTCTGGCGTTATGGCAACCATTGCCTCGTCGCCGTTGGGGTCATCCTCCTCGCGATGCTCATGTTGATCCTCCGAAGCGACCTCGGCACAGGTTAGCGCGGAGCGTGATTGCACAAGCTTTGCAAATCGATGTCCAGAAAATGTGTTCGAAAACGGGGCAGATCTATTTTTGATCAAGGGCGGAGAGGCGCGAAAATAGATCTGTCCCCATTTCCCCGCGCAAGGACCAGCTCAACCCGGTGGCCGAGCTGGACGGCTCGGGCAACGTGGTCGCCCGCTTCGTGTACGGTTCCAAGCCCAACGTGCCCGCCTACATGATCCGGAACGGCAAGACCTACCGGATCATCTCCGACCACCTGGGCAGCGTGCGGCTGGTCGTGGACGTCTCCACCGGCAAGGTCGTACAGCGCATGGACTACAGTCCCTTCGGCAAGGTGCTCAGGGACACCAATCCGGGGTTCCAGCCGTTCGGGTTCGCCGGGGGGATCTATGATCCGGATACCGGACTGGTGCGGTTCGGGGCGAGGGACTATGACGCGGAGACCGGGCGGTGGACTAGTACAGATCCGCTACTGTTCGCAGGCGGCACCCCAAACCTACAGGACTACTCCAATAGCAATCCATTGAGTTATGGAGATCCATCAGGATTGCTACCTTTGCACTGGGCGGAACACCAGACCTATGGATCAAGTTGGCAACCGACCGATGCGAGCCAACGCGATGCAATGGACAGTGGAGCAACATTCTTTGGTGATATCAGCACATACTCAGGTTGGACCGCTGCTGTGGCGCGTGCATCGGGTAATCCACCAGCAGCAGCTGTGGCCGCTACAGCTTCATCTATATTTGGCACTCTGTCGTGGGTACTTGAAAAATTGGAGCCTGTCGCTGTTCCCGACGATGGTGATAATGACAATGACGGCATTCCTGATGTGGCCGACCCTGATGATGACAACGATGGAATACCCGATGCATACGATGTGCGGCCCAAGATTTGGGATGCTCGACTAAATGGGTCTTCGTGTATGCGCTAGGTGTCCGTAAAGAAAAATGGTGGAGATTATCGCTATGCATCCGGACAAGAGTAATGCGCGCCGGGCCACGGTATTGGTCGTGCTGGCCCTTCTGATATCGCTGGGTGTGAATCACGAACCTCACGACTGGAAAACATGGGTTACGGTTGCTCTACTGACCGGGGTCCTGGCTTGGAGAGCGCTGGTTTTTGCCCGCCGCGCGTAGCGCGTTATCGGCGCCGCGCATGCCGATCATCCTGATTCGGAAGAGCACGCGAAAGCGAGCTGTGAGCAAGATTTAGGGGGCAGCTCTCACAATCCACCATGCCAGTGGCTATCACATCGGCGCAAAGAAGATTGCTGCCAAGCCATGCGGATCCGGGCAGTGTGGAAGAGGGAACGGCGTCGGGTGCTGGCAGGTGAGAACCTGTTCCGTATGCCGCCCGCAATCGCGATGCTGCGCCTGCCCTGCTACACGGCCCGGACGCCGGCCTGTCCTCCGTCGTCCGCTGACATCCCCTCGCCGATCGCCGTCCGGAGGCTGTTGATGTCGCTGATGATGCTGCCGAGCAGCGTGTCGACGGTTTCCGGGTCCGGTCCTTCGGCGGGCGTTGGCTGCAGGCGGGTTCGCCGGAGCGCGACCCAGGCGTGATCGAGCGAATCGTCCGCCGCCGGCGGCCGGCCGGCGCGGACGGCGTCCTCGAGCCGCTGCAGCGCCGGCGCCACGGCCTCTCCCACGGTGCCGAAGGTCGGCACCTCACCCGGCGTTTCGTGCAGGTAGATGGAGAGCCGCGTGATGTGCCGGCCCAGGCGCTCGAGATGGGTGACGACCGCGACCGCGTCCTGTGCCTGCCAGCGTACGCCGCGCGGCTCGGTGAGCATCCGCTCCAGGGCGGCCCGGGCGTTGGTCGCCGTCAGCTCGACGCGGGCGCGCAGGTCCGCCAGGGGCCAGTCGGGCTTGGGGCCCTGGATGGCCGCCGCGTGCAGGGCGGTGAAGTATCCGCGGTTGGCGGCGATGCCGTCGGCGACCTGCTCCGGCAGCCAGCGGGCTTCCCAGCTCGGCCACAGGGCGTATCCGGCGAGCAGCGCCAGCACGGCACCGGCCAGCGTGTCGCCGACGCGATTCACGATGTCCGTCCAGGGCTGGTGGGTGATCAGGTTCAGCAGCAGGATGATCAGTGGAGTCAGGAAGGCGACCGCCAGCCAGTACCGGTTCCGGAACAGCAGCAGGGTCAGGAACAGACAGGCCAGGATCGCGGCGTCCAGCATGAGAGTGCCGTGGAACAGGAACACGAGCAGGGCGGCGATCCCCGCGCCCACGAGGGTGCCTCCGGTGCGCTGGAAGGCCTTGCTCAGGGTCGCGCCCACCTGCGGCTGCAGGACGATCAGCACGGTCAGCGGGATCCAGATTCCGTGCGGCACGTGCAGCAACAGGTAGATCGCCGTCCCGGCCGCCGCCGTGACGGCCACCCGCAATGCATGCCGCAGGACCAGCGAATCGAGGCTCAGGTTGGCGCGAAGGCTCGCGCGGTCCACGTTGGGAAACGCCGGGCCGGGCAGGGGCGGAAACAGCCCCCGTGAGGCGCCGCGGGCCTCGGACAGCCGATCCGTCACGTGCTGCGCATTCTCCAGCTGCCGCGCGATGATATCGACGAACGTCTGGATCTCATCGATCGCGGGCGTTTCGGCGAGTCGTGCGCTGATCCGGTTCCAGTCGCCCAGCCGTTCGTGCACCTGCCCCAGGTCGGGCGCCGGTGCCCGGTCCAGCAGGGCCCGGCCGGTGGCGCGGCAGGCATCCTCCAGCGCATGCAGGAGCGCACCCAGGGCGCCGGCCGACTCCGCGGGCAGGCCCGCGGCCTCCGGTTGGCTGAGGGCGCCGCCCAGGCCGGCGGCGACCGCGTCGATGCGCGACGCGGCCCGCAGCAGCACGATGAGCTCGGAGAGGAACGGCGGCGGCGAAGCGGTCTCGAGCGCGGCGCCCAAACCCTGCCGGGCCTGCTCGAGCGCGCTGCGGACCTGCTGGCGCCGGGCCACCAGCTGGCTCTCCCGGGCCGAATCGTGCTCCCCGCCCTGGGCCCGCAGGCTGCGCAGTGTCACGGCCAGCTGGCGGAAGCACTCCCCGATCTCGTAGCGGATGCGGCGGTACGGGCGCAGCCGCCAGACGACCAGCGCCACGACGATGGCCCACAGCGCTCCGGCGAAGTAGAAGCCCGCGTCCTGCAGGCTCTGCAGGAAGCCCGCCGGTATCTCCAGCGCGATCACGAAGACGATGCTTCCGATCAGGCCCACCGAGGTGCCGGCGGTGCCGAACAGGCGCGCGAGGCCTCCGCCCAGCGAGACGACGAATGTCAGCAGGACGGCGAGCCACCACCACTGCCTCGAATACATGCCGGCGATCAGAATCAGCGGCATGATCAGCGCGATGGCCAGCATCACGCTCAGCCGCTGGCGATACGGTCCGCCCGCGTCGGCGATGGAGAGGTTGAGCACGGCGATGGTCGCGAACAGGGCGCCCACCGGGTGTCCGGTCTGGCGCAGCAGCACGAACGGCACGGCGGCCACGACCGTCCCGCGCAGCGCCGCGGAAACGGCGATGCGCCAGGCACCGGAAGCCAGCACTGTCCGTACGGCGGGGCTCGGCATGGTGCTTTCCTGCGCAGGTCGGCATCGGCCCGGCCCGAAGCGGGCCGGCAGCCTGGCGGATGATACAGGACACGCGCCCCGGGCTCTGCCCGGGGCGGGCGATGCCTCCTGCGAAAATGGGGACGGATCAATTGTTGATCAAAGGCGAGAGGCCCGGAAAATCGATCTGTCCCCATTTTCTCCCCTGTTGCCCCTGACCCCCGGTCGTGGGATAAGGGATGCTGCGATCGTTGAGCTGCCGTAACCGGGCAAGGGCAGAGCGATTTTTTCCAATTGACGGGGCGGAAACGGGCTGCGGATGACGCCGGGGGCTCGTGTCGGCATGTGGTAGACGTTACGGGCTTCCCGGCGCGGCTCGTCTCTTGAGCAGCGGAGCGTGCGGGGCGGATGAAGCGTATCGTCGTTGTTGGTGGCGGGTATGCGGGCACAGCGTTGGCCATCTACCTTAGCCGTCTGGCCACGGCCAGCCTCGATATCGTCCTCGTCGAGCCCCGGGCGCAGGTGGGCGGCGGGCTGGCCTACTCCGCGGTCGACCCGGACCACCGGGTCAATGCCCCGGACCTGATCCATCTCCTCTACCCCGACGACGACCTGCACTTCCGTCGCTGGCTGGAGGTCACCGGCCGCCTGGCGGCGGATCCGGACGCGTGGTCGGCGGACGGCCGGCTGTACCCGCGCCGGGGGGATTTCGGTGACTACCTGGCCGCCCAGTTCGCCGCGCACCAGCAGGAGAACGGCTCCGGCTCGACGTTGACGCATCGTCGTACGAGTGCGCGGGGTATCGACCGCCGGGAAGAGTTCTTTCGCGTCGGGCTGGGCGACGGCGACGCCCTGGAAGCGGAGTGCTGCGTCGTCGCACTCGGCCAAGAGTTGTCGCCAGCGCGGCTGCCGGGCGCGTCGGCCGGCGCACTCGGCGAGCGGCTGGTGGACGAACCGTTCGCGCCCGGCGCGTTCGATGTCTTGAGCCGCGAAGCCCCTGTCCTGATCCTCGGCACCGGCCTGACCTCGGCGGATGCGACCGCTTCCCTCATCCGGCACGGCCACCGCGGCCCGATCACGTGCCTGTCGCGTCGCGGGCTGCGTCCGCAGCAGCAAAGCCCTCCCGGCGTCGGGAGGCCTCTGTGGGAACGGATGTCGCTGCAGCGCCCGCCGTTCGTGGATGCCCACGGATTGCCCGGCAGCCTGCTGGCATTGCTGCGGATCGTGCGACAGGACGCTCGCGAGCGGGTGGAGAGGGGGGAACCGTGGCACGGGGCGATCGACGACGTCCGCGACGCCGCCGGGGAAATCTGGGGCGCGCTCGGCGTCGGCGGGCAGAGGCGCTTCCTGCGACACCTGAAGCCTTTCTACGACAGTCATCGCTTCCGCATCCCGCCGCAGACGCAGGCGATCCTGGCCGGGGCGGAGCGTCGCGGGCAGCTCACCTTCGAAACCGGGCGGCTGGTCTGCGCCGCGCCCGGCCCGGACGGCGTCGAGGTGGTGCTGCGCCCGCGCGGCGAAACGCGAACGCGGTTCCGCACCTGCGGTGCGATCGTGAACTGCGCCGGCTTCACGTCCGGTATCGAGCAGTGGCGCAACCCGTTCGTGCGGGCGTGTCTGGAGAAAGGCCTGGCACGCCCCAGTTCGGCGGGGCGCGGCTTCGAGGTGGACGACGGGTGTCGCGTAGTCTCCGCCAGTGGCGAGGCCCATTCGGACCTGTACGCGATCGGCGGCACGACGCTCGACCGCTTCGGCGAGACGCCGGCGGCGATCTTCACCCTGCGCCAGGTCCTGCGCATGCTGCCGGGCCTCGTCTCGTCCCTGGCGCAAAGCAGGTGAAACCGCTCCTCCCCGGGTTCAGGGGGCTTGCCCGGACGCGGCCAGGCTGGCGATCGGTGTCCAGGACCGGGCGATTCACCCGGCGTTGCAGGTCACGTGTGCAAGGCCTCTCGCCTCCCGCCTTCCTCCAACTCTCTCACGCGCCCCGGGGGCCGTTTGAGGAGCCCTTCATTTCATCACCGGCATCACGAACTGGTTGTCGCCCCGGACCCCCTTCGGCCACCGGGCCGTCACGGTCTTGAGCTGCGTGTAGAAACGCACGCCGTCGGGGCCGTGGGCGTGCTGGACGCCGAAGCGGGAGCGCTTCCAGCCGCCGAAGCTGTAGAACGCCATGGGCACCGGGATGGGCACGTTGATGCCCACCATCCCGGCCTGGACGCGGTTGGCGAAGGTTCGCGCCGCGTCGCCGTCGCGGGTGAAGACCGCCGTACCGTTGCCGAACTCGTGCTCGTTGACGAGCGCGAGGGCGTGCTCGAAGTCGCTCGCCCGCACGACCGACAGCACCGGCCCGAAGATCTCTTCCCGGTAGATGCGCATCTCCGGCGTCACGCGGTCGAACAGGCAGGGGCCGAGGAAGAAGCCGTTCTCGTGGCCCGCGACCTCCAGGTCGCGGCCGTCCACGGCCAGGTCGGCGCCCTCCCCGATGCCGAGGTCCACGTAGCCGCGGACCTTTTCCCGGTGCTCCCGGGTGACCAGCGGGCCCATCTGCGGCTCGTCATCCGGGTCCAGGCCGTCGCCGACCTTGAGCGAGGACAGCCGTTCCCGCAGGGCGCCGACCAGCCGGTCCGCCGTCTCGTCGCCCACCGGCACCGCCACCGAGATGGACATGCAGCGCTCCCCGGCGGAGCCGTAGGCAGCGCCGATGAGCGCGTCCGCGGCCTGCTCCATGTCCGCGTCGGGCATGACCACCGCGTGGTTCTTGGCGCCGCCGAGCGCCTGGACGCGCTTTCCGTGCGCCGAGCCGTGGCTGTAGATGTATTCCGCGATGGGGGTCGATCCCACGAAGCTGAGCGCTCCCACGCGCGGATCCTCGATCAGGGTGTCGACCGCGTCCTTGCTGCCGTTGACCACGTTGAACACGCCGTCCGGCAGGCCGGCCTGCTGGAGAAGCTCCGCGAGCACCAGCGCGGTGCTGGGATCCTTCTCCGAGGGTTTGAGCACGAAGCTGTTGCCGCAGGCGATCGCCACCGGGAACATCCACATCGGCACCATGGCCGGGAAGTTGAACGGCGTGATGCCCGCGACCACGCCCACGGGCTGGCGCACGGACCAGGAGTCCACGTCGCTGCCGACGTCGAGCGAGTGTTCGCCCTTCAGCAGGTGGGGGATGCCGCAGGCGAACTCCACCACCTCCATGCCGCGGATCACCTCGCCCCGGGCATCCGAGAGGACCTTGCCGTGCTCGCGCGTGATGGTCGCCGCGAGCCGGTCCAGATTCTCGTCCAGCAACTGCTTGAACCGGAACAGGACGCGCGCGCGCCGGACCGGCGGTGTCGCCGCCCAGTCCGGAAACGCCCCGGCAGCCGACGCGATCGCGGCGCGGGTCTGCTCCGCGCCGGCGTGGGCGACCTCGGCCGTCTTCTCTCCGGAGGCCGGGTTGTAGACCGGGGTACGGTCGCTGCCCTGGTCGCGGGCCGGGGCGCCGTCGATCCAGTGGTGCAGCGTGTTGTCCTCGAGAGCCGTGGGAACGAGAGTTTCAACTGCCGTGTTCATCTCGGGTCTCCTGGAGTTTGCGGAATCCGGCGCTCGACACGTCCGGATTCGACCGGCCGGAGCGCCGTGTGAAGCTCGCGGTCACCGCCTCTCGCGTCATCCCGCGTGATCGGGGCCGATTGTGGCTGGATCGGCTTCCCCGCGGTCGCGGCAGGTGAGCGGGACCCGTTACCCAAGATAGCAGTCTTGCCCGGCGGCCGGGCGCGTCATTCCGGCAGCGGAATGAACTCCTGCTCGTCGCCGCGCACTTTCGGGAAGCCCCCGGCCTTCCACAGGGCCCTGGCGGCATCGATGCGCTCCCTGCGGCTGGAGACGAAGTTCCACTCGATGTGGCGGCGGCCGATGTTCTCGCCGCCGATGATCACGATCCGGGATGGCTGCGTCGCGGTCAGGGTGATTTCGGCGCCGGGCGTGCACACGGCCAGGGCGTGTTCGGCGATCCCGGTGCCGGCCGTCTCCAGGTGGCCGCCGACGACGTAGACCGCGCGCTCTTCGGTCTCCGGCAGCGTGATGGACTGGCCCGCCGGGAGCGCGGCTTCCAGGTACAGCGTCTCGGCGAAGGTCTTGACCGGCGAGGTCTCGCCGTAGGCCCGTCCCATCATCACGCGCACGTCGACGCCGTCGACGGTGACCCGCGGGATGCGCTCGGACGGGTAGTGGTAGAAGGCGGGGGCGGTCTCCTCGTACTTCTCCGGCAGGGCGAGCCAGAGCTGCAGGCCGTGCAGGGCGTGCGGCCGGTTGCGGGTCTGCGCGGTCTCGCGCTCCGAGTGCGTGATCCCGTGGCCCGCGACCATCAGGTTGATGTCTCCCGGCCGGATCGGCTGCAGGTTGCCGAGCGAGTCGCGGTGCAGGATCTCGCCCTCGAACAGATAGGTGACCGTCGCCAGGCTGATGTGCGGGTGCGGGCGCACGTCGATGCCCCGGCCGGCCGGAAACCGCGCCGGGCCCATGTGATCGAAGAAGATCCAGGGGCCGACCATCCTGCGCTCGCGCGTGGGCAGGGCGCGGCGCACCGAGAAGCCGCCGATGTCGTGCTCCCGGGGCCGGATCAGGAGCTCCACGGCCTCGCACGGTACGGCCGTGTCGCAGGTCTGCTCCACGACGAGCGTCGGGTTGCTCATGACAGTCTCCCCGCGCGGGCGGGTGCACGCGCGTTGAACCGAATATACGCTCCCCGACGCGGTTTTGCCTCGGATCGGAACGGCAATTCCGTATACTGTCCCGCACCCGGTTTCCCTGACATGCAAGATGAGGTCACGATGTCCGTATCCCGACTGCTCGAGCCGCTCCCGCTCGCCCACGGTCCCGCACTGAAGAATCGCTTCATGCTGGCGCCGCTGACGAACCTCCAGAGCCACCCGGACGGCACGCTCTCCGACGAGGAGTTCCGCTGGCTGGTGATGCGCGCCGAGGGCGGCTTCGGCCTGACCATGAGCTGCGCGGCCCACGTGCAGGCGGTGGGGCAGGGCTTCCCGGGTCAGCTCGGGGTGTTCGGCGAGGAGCATCTCGAAGGCCTCACGCGCCTGGCGGCGGCGATCCACGAGAACGGCTCGGTCGCCGCCGTGCAGCTGCATCACGCCGGCAACCGGTCTCCGGACAAGCTGGTCGGCCAGGCGGTGTGTCCCTCGGACGACCCCGAGACCGGGGCGCGGGCCCTGTCGCTTGAGGAGGTCGAACGCCTGCGCGACGACTTCATCGCGGCCGCGCGGCGGGCCGAGGAGGCCGGCTTCGACGGCGTCGAGGTGCACGGCGCCCACGGCTACATTCTCACCCAGTTCCTGTCGCCGGAGGTGAACCGGCGGGAGGACCGCTACGGTGGCAGCCTGGAGAATCGGGCGCGGCTCCTGTACGAGATCCTGGATGGCATCCGCGCGCAGTGCCGGCCCGACTTCCAGCTGGGCCTGCGGCTGTCGCCGGAACGCTTCGGGCTGAAGCTGCCCGAGATCCGCGAGGTCGCCGCGCGGGTGCTGCGGGAGGAGAAGATCGACTACCTGGACATGTCGCTCTGGGACGTGACCAAGGAGCCGTCCGACGAGGCGTACAAGGGTCGTTCGCTGATGAGCTGGTTCACCGACCTGCCGCGTGCAAACGTGCGCCTGGGCGCGGCCGGCAAGATCCGCTCGGCGGAGCGGGCCGCATGGGTCATCGACGCCGGCTGCGATTTCGTCATGATCGGGCGGGCGGCGATCCTGCACCACGACTTCCCGGAGCGCGTGCGCCGCGATCCGGATTTCGGCTGGGCGGGCCTGCCCGTGAGCGAGGCGCACCTGGCTGCCGAGGGCGTCAGCCCGGCCTTCCTGCAGTATCTTCGGGGCTGGCGCGGATTCGTGGCGCAGGAGAACGTCGAGGAGGCGTGACGCGTCGGCCCGGTGGACCACGCGGCGCCCCGGTCGCATTGCAGGGGAATCCGCCGCGTGCCCGGCTGCCCGGCGTCCGCAGGGGCTGGATCGGAATCGGCCTGGCTCGCTCCGGCCTGTTTCCCCTCGCTGCGGCGCCATCCGGAGCGATCGCGCGCAGCGTCGCCGGAGCGCACGACGGCTTCCTGCGGGCGGCTGACTGAGCCGCCGTGGGCGGTGTTGCCCGTCGGTCGTGCAGCGCCACTACGGTCCCTCCTCGCGCCTTGCCACGACGGCGCGGGCAGCCGTTGAGACATGGCAATACCTTCTGGAAGAGTGGTGGTATAAACTCCGGCTATCCGGACGCGGAGAGAAGGCATGAGGCAGGCAATCACGAAGCTGGCCGTCGTCGCCGTCGCCCTCGGGCTCGCGGGCGGCGCGGCGTTCGCGCAGGAGTCGTCGGGATCGGGCGGGAGCCCCGACATCAACAAGCTGCTGTCGCAGACGGCGGACCGCGTCAACGCGACCCTGCCGCGGATGGTCAATGACGGCACGCGGCTGGATTCCGTGCGCGCGGGCAAGGGGCATCTCCAGTACAACTACACGCTGGTCAAGTACACCGCCAACCAGATGGACGGCGCGAAGCTCCACGCCATGATCCAGCCGCGCCTGGTCAAGCAGGTCTGCAGCTCGCGCAAGATGCAGGTCTACATGCACAGCGGCGTGGACGTCACTTACGTGTACCACGGCAAGGACGGCAAGCAGATCACGTCGGTGACGGTGCACCAGTCCGATTGCAAGTCGGCAGGAGCCAAGTCCGACTGACCCGCGCGGTTCCGCGCGCCGGCGCCCGCTCGGGGCCGAGGCGCCGGCATCGATGGCATCGCGGGCACGCGCAGCGGCGCGCCAGGGCGCGCGGGTGCTGGCGTGCCGACGGGGATTCGGGGCAGCACGGCCCTCGGGGAAGGGTGGGCCCGCCGCGCGGGGGGCATTGCCTCCGGCCGGGCCGGCAGAAAGGGGACAATCCGTGACGCTCGGAAAGAGGATCGCCGCCGTCGCCGGTGCCGTGATCGTGGGAGTGGGCGTCGGCCTGGGGGGCCGGGCACTGGTATTGCACCTGCGGGGCGGCGGCAGGCCGGTTACCGACGAGGGCCTGCGGCGCCTGGCGGCACGCATGAACGCCGCCCTTCCGCTGCGGATCGACTCGGACACGCGCCTCGACGACGTCACGGCGGGCCATGAGCAGTTCACGTATCACTACACCATCCTGCATTACCGCGCCGACCAGCTGGACCACACCCGCTTCCGGCGTTACCTGCGCCCGCTCCTGATCAAGCGGCTGTGCGCCTCCGAGAACCTGGACCTGTTCGTCAAGGACCACGTCGCGGTGGTGTACCGCTATTCCGGCAGGGACGGCGGCGCGGTGGCGAGGATTCGGATCCGGCCGCTCGACTGCAGCGCCGTCAAGCCGAAGGTGGAGTGAACGGCCTCCCCGGCAGCGCGCCGCGGCAAGGGGAAAAAAGTTGCAGACATTGCGCGCGCGGTGGTGTAAAGTCGCATGCGCAGTACGGTTACGGTAGCAAGCACGGAAGTCCCGCCAGATACCCTCCGGTCGTACAGCCGTATTTCCACCACGACCCGACTGCAATTCTTCAACACGCAACGCAGCAGAGGTATTTCCGTGGTTACCGGAACAGTCAAGTGGTTCAACGAGTCGAAGGGCTTCGGCTTCATCGCTCCCGAAGACGGCAGCAAAGACGTCTTCGTGCATTTCTCCGCCATCACCGGCGGTGGCTTCAAGACGCTCGCCGACGGGCAGCGCGTGCAGTTCGAGATCGAGCAGGGCGCCAAGGGCCCGGCGGCCGCGAACGTTCAGGCTATCTAGTCCGCGTTCCGCGCCGAAGCAGGTAGTGGAGAGCCCCGCCCCCGCGGCGGGGCTCTTTGCGTCCGATCCATCGGTCGGTGCAAAAAAGGGCAGACACGGGTCGGCAACTGTTGTAAAGTCTGCCGTGCAGTACGGTTACGGCAGTAAGCACGGAAGTCCCTCCAGGCACGTCCTTGGCAGTATCTCCCGTCGTTTATCTTCCCGCGTCCGGCTGCGGTTACGTTCGTTCAACATGCAGTAGAGGTATTTCCGTGGTTACCGGAACAGTCAAGTGGTTCAACGAAGCCAAGGGCTTCGGCTTCATCGCTCCCGAAGACGGCAGCAAGGACGTCTTCGTGCATTTCTCCGCCATCACCGGCGGTGGCTTCAAGACGCTCGCCGACGGGCAGCGCGTGCAGTTCGAGATCGAGCAGGGCGCCAAGGGCCCGGCGGCCGCGAACGTTCAGGCTATCTAGTCCGCGTTCCGCGCCGAAGCAGGTAGTGGAGAGCCCCGCCCCCGCGGCGGGGCTCTTTGCGTCCGATCCATCGGTCGGTGCAAAAAAGGGCAGACACGGGTCGGCAACTGTTGTAAAGTCTGCCGTGCAGTACGGTTACGGCAGTAAGCACGGAAGTCCCTCCAGGCACGTCCTTGGCAGTATCTCCCGTCGTTTATCTTCCCGCGTCCGGCTGCGGTTACGTTCGTTCAACATGCAGTAGAGGTATTTCCGTGGTTACCGGAACAGTCAAGTGGTTCAGCGAAGCCAAGGGCTTCGGCTTCATCGCTCCCGAAGACGGCAGCAAGGACGTCTTCGTTCATTACTCCGCCATCGTGGGCGGCGGCTTCAAGACGCTGGAAGACGGACAGCGGGTCCAGTTCGAGATCGAGCAGGGTCCCAAGGGTCCGGCCGCCGCGAATGTGCAGATGCTCTGAGCGGCAGATCCTGTCCCGACAGGATTTCAGGAAAGCCCCGCCAGCCGGCGGGGCTTTCTTTTTGCGAGGGTTCGCGCCGCCTCCTCAGCGGTTCGCGGTGAGAAAGCGGTCCAGGGCGTTGGCGAAGTCCTGGCGGTCGCGGGCGCTGAAGGATGACGGCCCGCCGAGCTCCACGCCCGCGTCACGGAGATCCTGCATGGCGTCCCGCATGGTCAGGCGCTCGCCGATGTTGTCGCCGGTGAGCATCTGTCCCCGGGGGGTGAGAGCCGACGCCCCGCGCCCGATGACGTCCGCGGCCAGCGGCACGTCAGCGGTGATCACCAGGTCGCCGGCGGCCACGGACTGCTCGATGTAGCGGTCGGCCTCGTCGAAGCCCGACGGGACCCGGACGAGCTTGACGTTGGGCGTGCGTCGGATCGGCATGGGCGCGTTGGCGACCAGCGTGACCACCACGGACCGGCGGGCGGCCGCGCGCAGCAGTATGTCGCGGATGACCCTCGGGCAGGCGTCGGCGTCGACCCAGATCTGCATGTTCCCGCGGCGAGCCCCCGTCCGTTGCCGTCACCGCCGGTCGAGGATCTTCTGCACCTGCTTCCAGGCGAGCTCGGCCATCGGCCGGGCGCGCTTGCCGGCCTCGACGGCGTGCTCGCTGGCGGCGGTGCCGTCCTTGACCCGGCCCATGATCCCCTGCGAGATCGCGGCGATGCGGAACAGGTTGTAGGCCATGTAGAAGTCCCACTCGTCCTGGCCGATCTCGGCGCGGCCGGTGTTGCGCCGGTACAGCTGCACGTACTCCTGCTCGGTCGGGATGCCGAGGCTGGCGACGTCCACGCCGCCGATGCCGCGCATCAGGTCCGCGGGGATGTGCCAGGACATGCAGTGGTAGGCGAAGTCCGCCAGCGGGTGTCCGAGGGTGGACAGCTCCCAGTCCAGCACCGCGATGATGCGCGGCTCGGTGGGATGGAACATCAGGTTGTCCAGCCGATAGTCGCCGTGGACGATGGCGGTGGCGGTTTTGTCGCTCTCGGGAATGTGCTCGGGCAGCCATTCCATGAGCCGGTTCATCTCGGGGATGGTCTCGGTCTCGGAGGCCCGGTACTGTTTGGACCAGCGGTGGATCTGGCGTGCGACGTACTCGCCGTGCTTGCCGAAATCATCCAGGCCGATGGCCTTGAAGTCGACGTTGTGCAGCGCGGCGATGACCCGGTTCATCTCCTCGTAGACCGCGCGGCGACCGGCGTTGTCCATGTCCGGCAGGGTCTGGTCCCAGATCACCCGGCCTTCCTTGTATTCCATGATGTAGAAGGCGGTGCCGATGACGTCGTCGTCCTCGCACAGGCAGTAGGTGCGGGGCACGGGCACGTCGGTGTCGCGCAGTGCGGTGATCACCCGGTACTCGCGGTCGACGGCGTGGGCCGAAGGCAGCAGCTTGCCCGGCGGTTTGCGCCGCATGACGTAGCGGGTGCCGTCGCCGCCCTTCAGGCGGAAGGTGGGGTTGGACTGGCCGCCCTTGAACTGCTCGACCTCGAGCGGGCCGGAAAAGCCCTCCACGTGCGCCTGCATGTACTCCTCGAGGTGCCCGACGTCGAACTGGTGGCGCTCCTGCACCGGCATGGTGCCGACGAACTCGTTGCTCATCAATCTCCTCCATTGCGACTGCCGGTCGTGCGGCGATCCGGTGGCGGAGTGTCGCCGTGCGCCCGGGCCAGTGGCCGGCGCGGCAGGCGGCATCCGGAAGACAGTCGCAGAGGATACCAGAAGGCACGGCCCGGCGAGGACGCCGGGCCGTGCGGGGTCGGGGCCCGCGCGATCAGCCGGCAGGCATGATGGCCGCGCCGCGCTCGGCGTAGCCGGCCTTGCCGCCCTTGCGGATGATCACGTGCTCGCCGTCGACGTTGAGCGCGGTCGCGTTGGGGTGCTTGCGGAAGGACTTGATGATGTCCTCCAGCAGCTGCGCCTTGGCGGGCGGAAGCTGCGACAGCCGGACCCGTTTCAGGTCCAGGTCCGCCCGGTTCTTGCCGGCCAGCGACTGGGTTCCCGGCTTGTAGATGGCGCCGGTGGTGAAATCGACCCCGTAGGCGATCAGGCCGGGGACGATGAAGAACAGCAGCCCCACGCCGTCCAGGATGGCGATGCCGGGATCGATCTCGCCGCCGGTCTGCCCGCGCCGGCTGGGGTACAGGATGGTGCCGCACCCTGCGAGCTGGGCGACGGTGACCAGCGAGACCACGCCGACCGCGGCCTGCGTCAGGCGACGATTGATTCGCATGAACACTCTCCTTCTGGCTGTTGGTATTGGCTGCGCGGCACCGCTGACGGCACGGCGCTCCATGGACACACGTCGTACGCCCGGGGAAGGGTTCCCCGACCCGTTTGCTACCATATGCCGGCCGTTGCGTCGAATCGGCCGGGAGCGGGACTCACGCCCGGTCCGGTGACGGCGACCCGGAGACGCTGATGCCGTCGGGCACGTGCACGGTCTGGGTCGGGAAGGCGAACTCGGCGCCGTGGCCCAGCACGATCTCCGCGATCTTGAGCAGCAGGGCTTCCTTTACCTGCTTGTATCCGGCCCAGTCCGTGGTGCGGGTGAAGCAGTAGATCACGATGTTCAGCGAGCTGGCCGCGTAGGTGTCGAAGTTGATCATCACCGCCTGGTCGTGGTCGATGTCCTCGCGCGCCGCGATGTGGGCGCGGATGTCGTCCAGGATCGGCCGCATCTGCTCGATGTCGTCGTAGCGGATGCCCACCGTCTCGAAGATGCGGCGGTTGAGCATGCGCGTGCCGTTCTCGACGATCGCGGTGTTGAACAGGGAGTTGGGGACGTAGTACGGCCGCCGGTCGAAGCTCAGCACGCGCGTGGTGCGCCAGCCGATCTCCTCCACCGTGCCCATCAGGTCCTGCTGTGGCAGCACGATCCATTCGCCGACCTTGAACGGGCGGGCGGTGTACACGGTCAGCCCGCCGAACAGGTTGGCGACGAAGCCCTGGGCGGCGAAGCCCACGGCGATGCCGCCGATGCCGCCGAAGGCGAGCAGGCCCGAGATGGAAAAGCCCAGCGTCTGCAACGCTACCAGCGCGGCGACGATCACGATGCTGGCCCGGGCCAGCTTGCCCATGGCGTCGACCGCCGTGATGTCCACGGCTTCGCCGCGGCGGTT
>Ga0209921_1000306_pt1 | contig 16255 bp, 13 predicted proteins | sample SalPonF2_C_D2_MG_FD_185730 | JGI IMG/M metagenome (GOLD analysis project Ga0209921, IMG submission 185730) | Salt pond soil microbial communities from South San Francisco under conditions of wetland restoration - Salt Pond MetaG SF2_C_D2_MG... ...
CGACGCCGTATGCGTCGGGCGCGTCCCAGCGCACCAACGTCTCCCAAACGTGATAGTTGCCGAGGTAGCTGTGCTGGTTGTAGGGCGGGTCGAGATAGACGACGTCGGCCTCGATGGCCGCCGCCGTGCCCTGCGTCGCCACCAGCCGGAAGCCGCGTTGCGAGAGCAGCCGCGCAAGCTCCACCACGGCCGGCTTGTCGGCATCGCGCACGCTGATGAATGCCCCCCCTTTTGACGGCAGCGCCATACCGGCCGCGATTTGCGACTTGGCGAACGCTTCCCCGAAATGGCGCCCTATGCCCATAACCTCGCCGGTCGACTTCATCTCCGGTCCCAGCAACGGGTCCACCGACGGGAACTTGGCGAACGGGAAGACCGCCTCCTTGACCGAATAATAGCGGGGCACCCGGTCGCGTTCGATCCCCTGCTGGCGCAGCGTCTGCCCCACCATGCAGCGCGCCGCGATCTTGGCCAGCGGCAAACCCACCGCCTTGGAGACAAAGGGCACCGTGCGCGAGGCCCGCGGATTAACCTCGATAATGAAGATTTCCCTATCCTGAATGGCGAACTGGGTGTTCATCAAGCCCACCGCCCCGATTTCGGTCGCGATGCGGGTCACTTGGGCGCGCAGCCGCGCCTGGATGTCATCGTCCAGGGTGCAAGGCGGCAGTGAGCAAGCGGAATCTCCGGAATGCACCCCCGCCTGCTCGATATGCTCCATGATGCCGCCGATCAAGACTTCCTCGCCGTCGCAGACCGCATCGACATCGACCTCGACCGCGTTTTCCAGGAAACGGTCCAGCAGCACCGGCGCGTCGAAGGACACCTTGACCGCATTGTTCATGTACTGCTTGAGCCCGTCCTCGTCGTAGACGATCTCCATGGCCCGTCCGCCGAGCACGTAGGACGGGCGCACGACCAGCGGGAAGCCGATGTGGCGGGCCATCTCGATCGCATCCGCCTCCGAACGCGCGGTGCGGTTCGCCGGCTGCCTCAGCTCCAGCTTTTTGACCAGATTGAGGAAACGGTCCCGATCCTCGGCGCGGTCGATGGAATCCGGCGAGGTGCCGATGATGGGCGCACCGGCGGCCTCGAGCTGGCGCGCGAGCTTGAGCGGCGTCTGACCGCCGTACTGCACGATGACGCCCACCGGCTGCTCGACCCGGATGATCTCCATCACGTCCTCGAACGTCAGCGGCTCGAAGTACAGCCGGTCGGAGGTGTCGTAGTCCGTCGACACGGTCTCCGGGTTGCAGTTGACCATAATGGTCTCGTAGCCGTCTTCGCGCAGCGCGAGCGAGGCGTGCACGCAGCAATAGTCGAACTCGATGCCCTGGCCGATGCGGTTGGGCCCGCCGCCCAGCACCAGGATCTTTTTGCGCTCGCTCGGCTCGGCTTCGCAGGATTCCTCATAGGTGGAATAAAGGTAGGCGGTGACGGCCGGGAATTCGGCGGCGCAGGAATCCACGCGCTTATACACCGGCAGCACGCCGTCGGCGATGCGGCGATCACGAACGGCTTGTTCGGGCACCCGCAGCAGCTTGGCCAGGCGGGCGTCGGAAAAGCCCCTGCGCTTGAGCGAGCGCAGCCGGGCGGCCTCAAGTGCGTCCAGGTGCGTGCCGGCAAGCCCCCCCTCCAGCTCGATCAGCTCGGCGATCTGTTCCAGAAACCAGGGGTCGATGCCGGTGAGACCGCGCACCTCGTCGACGGACCATCCGGCGCGAAACGCCTCGCCCACGTACCACAGGCGCTCCGCGCGTGGCGTCGTCAGCTCCTGGCGGATACGCAGCAGCGCCTCTTCGCTCCCGCGCTCGGCAAGCTTTTCATCGAAGCCGTCGCTATCGGTTTCCAGGCTGCGCATGGCCTTTTGCAGCGATTCCTGGAAATTGCGGCCGATGGCCATAGCCTCGCCCACGGCTTTCATCTGCGTGGTCAAGCGGTCATCCGCCTGGGGAAATTTCTCGAAGGCGAAGCGCGGGATCTTGGTGACGACGTAGTCCAGCGTGGGCTCGAACGAGGCCGGCGTGACGCCGCCGGTGATCTCGTTGTCGAGCTCGTCCAGGGTATAGCCCACCGCCAGCTTGGCGGCCACCTTGGCGATGGGAAAGCCGGTCGCCTTGGAGGCGAGCGCCGAGGAGCGCGACACGCGCGGGTTCATCTCGATGACGATCATGCGCCCGTCGGCCGGATTGATCGCGAACTGCACGTTCGAGCCGCCGGTCTCCACCCCGATCTTGCGCAGCACGGCGAGCGAGGCGTCGCGCATGCGCTGGTATTCCTTGTCGGTCAGCGTCTGGGCCGGCGCCACGGTGATCGAATCCCCCGTGTGCACGCCCATGGGATCCAGGTTCTCGATCGCGCATACGATGATGCAGTTGTCCGCCTTGTCGCGGATCACCTCCATCTCGTATTCCTTCCACCCCAGCACCGACTCTTCCAGCAATACCTCGTGGGTGGGCGAAAGATCGAGCCCACGGGTGACGATGTCGTCGAACTCTTCGCGGTTGAACACGATGCCGCCGCCGGTGCCGCCCAGCGTAAACGAAGGGCGCACGATCGCCGGGAAACCGATCTGCGCCTGCACCGCCTGCGCCTCGCCCAGGCTGTGCGCGATGTAGGAGCGGGCAGAGGCGAGCCCGATCTCGGACATGGCCTGCTTGAAGTGCTCGCGGTTCTCGGCCATGTCGATGGCCGCCTTGCTGGCGCCGATCAACTCGACGCCGAAGCGCTCGAGCACGCCTTCGCGGTCCAGATCGAATGCGCAGTTGAGGCCGGTCTGGCCGCCCATCGTCGGCAGCAGCGCGTCCGGGCGTTCCTTCTCGATGACTTTGGCCACGGTCTGCCAAGTCACCGGCTCGATGTAGACGGCATCCGCGCTCTCGGGATCGGTCATGATAGTGGCAGGATTGGAGTTCACCAGAATGACCCGGTAACCCTCTTCGCGCAGTGCCTTGCACGCCTGCGTGCCGGAGTAGTCGAACTCGCAGGCCTGGCCGATCACGATCGGGCCGGCGCCAATGATGAGAATGCTCTGTATATCGGTACGCTTGGGCATGGACTGGCAGCTCAGGCTCGGATCAGGTCGGTGAAACGGTCGAACAGCACGCCGACGTCGTGGGGGCCGGGACTCGCCTCGGGGTGGCCCTGAAAGCCGAACGCCGGGGCATCCTTGAAGCGCAGCCCCTGGAGCGTGCCGTCGAACAAGGAGCGGTGCGTTGCTTCCACGTTGTCGGGCAGCGTCGCCTCATCCACCGCGAAGCCATGGTTCTGGCTGGAGATCATCACCCGTCCGCTGGCCAGCTCCAGCACTGGATGGTTGGCGCCGTGGTGGCCGAACTTCATCTTGACCGTGCGCGCACCTCCGGCAAGCCCCAGTATTTGATGCCCCAAGCAGATGCCAAACACGGGAATCCGTTGTTTGAGCAGCTCCCGGGCCGCGGCGATGGCATAGTCGCAAGGCTCCGGATCACCCGGCCCGTTGGCCAGCACAATCCCATCCGGGCCCAAGGCCAAGGCGTCCGCCGCCGGGGTGGTGGGCGGCACGATGGTGACGCGGCAACCACGATCCACCAGCATGCGCGCAATGTTGCGCTTGACGCCGAAATCGTAGAGCACCACATGACCGGCGGCCTGGGGCTTGGATCGCGGATCCTGCGGGTGGGCCCAGCCGGATTCCTGCCACTCGAACACTGCCCTTGTACCGGCCTCGCGCGCCAGATCCATCCCTTGCAGGCCGGCAAAGGCCCGCGCCTGCTCCAAGGCGCGCGCCTCATCCACATCGCCGGCCATGATGCAGCCGTTCTGCGCGCCACTCTCGCGCAGCAGCCGCGTCAGGCGGCGCGTGTCGATGTCGGCGATCCCGTGCACCCCCACCCGATGCAAGTAGCCGTCCAGGCGCTCCCGCGCGCGCCAGTTGCTGGGCGCCCTGGGAGGCTCACGAACAATCAGACCCGCCAAGCGTGCATCGCCCGATTCCATATCGTCCGGGTTGACTCCCACATTGCCGATATGGGGGTAGGTCAGGGTGACCAGCTGGCTGGTGTAGGAGGGATCCGACAGAATCTCCTGATATCCGGTCATGGCCGTGTTAAAAACGACCTCGCCGACGCTGATACCCGGCGCGCCAATGGAGACACCATGGAAAACGCTGCCGTCGGCGAGGGCGAGTAGAGCTGGCTGAATCAAGCGCAACCTCCGGCGTGGACATGAGCGGCACGAAGACGCAGCCGCGAACGGCGGGCACACGCATGCGCGCGGGAAGCGTTGCGTGCCGCCCCGCCGATTTTAACCTGCGTAAATCCAAGCGATTATAGCGGCCGCGGACAGCGCATGTCCACGCCGCGCCCTGGCCGATACAGCCGCAGCCTTCTGGCATGCGCGCGGGCCCGCGCGGCAGCGGCGTGCGCCCTGTTTACTCTTCGTTGAGGCCGAGAACGTCCTGCATGTCGTACAGGCCGGCATCGCGCCCTTGTACCCAGGCTGCGGCGCGCATGGCACCGTTGGCGAAAACCATGCGACTGGATGCCTTGTGGGTGATTTCGATGCGCTCGCCGTCGCCGGCGAACATCACGGTATGCTCGCCGACGATGTCGCCGCCGCGCACGGCCGAAAAGCCGATCGCGGCGCGTTCGCGTTCCCCGGTATGGCCGTGGCGTCCGTAAACAGCGCACTCTTCCAGGCGCCGGCCCAGCGCAGCCGCTACCGCTTCGCCCATCGCCAGCGCCGTGCCGGAGGGTGCATCCACTTTGTGGCGGTGGTGGGCTTCGATCACCTCCACATCCACACTGTCTCCCAGCACCCTGGCCGCCGTGGCGAGCAGGTTGAGCGTGAGGTTCACGCCCACGCCCATATTGGGCGCGAGCACGATGGCAATCCGCCGCGCCCTTGCCCCCAGATGCGCCTTCTGCTGCGCGTCAAAACCGGTGGTACCGATCACCACGCCCTTGCCGTGCTCCTCGCAAACAGCCACAGCCTGCAGGGAAGGCTCGGGCCGGGTGAAATCCACCAGCACGTCGAAGTCGTCGATGCACGCCGCCAAATCCTCACTGACGGCTACACCCAACTCGCCGACGCCGGCGAGCACCCCGGCGTCCGATCCCAGGGCTTCGCTGCCCGAACGCTCGATGGCGGCGCCCAGCACGAGCTCAGGGTGCTCGTGACACGCGGCGACCAGATTGCGGCCCATGCGCCCGGCGGCCCCGTGTACCGCAATGCGAAGCATGCCCATGCCCGGCTCCTTCAACTAACTGAGATGAGCTTCGAAGAACTGGCGCACGCGGCCCAGCCAGCTTGAAGTCTGCGGGTTGTGCCGGTGTCCGCCGTACTCCAGGGATTCCCCCAACTGGGAAAGCAGCTCCCGCTGGTGCTTGGTGAGATTGACCGGGGTCTCCACCGCCACCTCGCACAGCAAGTCGCCGGGCGGGCCGCCGCGCACGCTCTTCACGCCGCGTCCGCGCATGCGGAAGACCTTGCCGGACTGCGTCTCCGGGGGAATCTTGAGGGCGACCTTACCGTCGAGCGTAGGCACTTCCAGTTCTCCCCCGAGCGCGGCGGTGACCATCCCGATGGGAACGCGGCAATGCAGGTTGCGCCCCTCACGGGTGAAAATGGGGTGCGGTTCGACTTCGATCTGCACATAAAGGTCGCCCGGCGGCGCGCCGCGCTCGCCGGCCTCTCCCTCGCCGTTGAGGCGGATGCGATCGCCCGTGTCCACCCCCGGCGGAATTTTGACGGACAGGGTTTTGCGCCGCTGCACACGGCCCCGCCCGTGGCAGGTCGAGCACGGGTCGGTGACGACCTTGCCGCTGCCGCGGCAGTGCGGACAGGTCTGCTGGATGGAGAAAAAGCCCTGCTGCATGCGCACCTGACCGGCGCCGCGGCAGGTGGAGCAGGTCTCGGCCTGCGATCCCGGGCTGGCCCCCGACCCTTTGCACGCCTCACACGTGGCGATCGTGGGGACCTGGATCTCGGTGGTCGTGCCATGGACCGCGTCTTCCAGGCTGACACGCAAATCGTAGCGCAGATCCGCTCCCCGGAACGCGCCGGCCCCGCGCGCCCCGCCGAAGATCTCCGAGAAGACGTCGCCGAATATGTCGCCGAAACCACCGAAGCCGCCATCCGCTGCACCGGCGCCGCCGCGCACGCCGGCATGGCCAAACTGGTCGTAGGCCTGGCGCTTCTGCGGGTCCCCCAGCACCTCGTAAGCGTCGGAGACTTCCTTGAAATACTCCTCGGCGCTGTCGTCTTCGGGATTACGGTCCGGGTGGTACTTCATCGCAAGGCGCCGATAGGCCTTTTTGATCTCGGCGTCGGAGGCCTCGCGTGAGATCCCTAATATTTCGTAGTAGTCGCGTTCTGCCATAGGTTAATCCCGTGCGGATGCTCGACGTTGAACGGCTTTGGTCCAGAGATTTCAACGCAAACTGCGCCCGGAGGCCCTGCGGCCCGCCGAGCGCAATGTTACCGCGCAGCGGTTTTGCGGGGAGGGGGACTTACTTCTTGTCCTCGCCCTTCACCTCTTCAAACTCGGCGTCGACCACATCGTCGCCGCCTTCGCTCGACGCTTCGCCGCCGGCCTGCTGCTGGGCCTGTTCCTGCGTGCCATAGGCCTTCTGAGCCAACTGGGAGGAGGCCTCCGACAGGGCCTGCGTTTTGGCTTCGATGTGCTCCTTGTCGTCGCCCTTCAACGCTTCGCGCAGCTCGCTGACGGCCTCTTCGATGCGCTTCTTCTCGTCTGCGTCGACCTTGTCGCCCAAATCCTTGAGGGTCTTTTCGACGCTGTGCACCAGCGCATCGCCCTGGTTGCGCGCCTGAATCAGCTCGTTGAACTTGCGGTCCTCGTCGGCGTGCGCCTCGGCGTCCTTGACCATGCGCTCGATCTCATCCTCGGACAAGCCCGAGCTGGCCTTGATGACGATGGACTGTTCCTTGCCGGTCGCCTTGTCCTTGGCCGAGACGTTGAGGATGCCGTTGGCGTCGATGTCAAAGGTCACCTCGATCTGCGGCACGCCGCGCGGCGACGGCGGAATGTCGCTGAGATCAAAGCGCCCGAGCGACTTGTTGGCGCTCGCCATCTCACGCTCGCCCTGGAGCACATGCACCGTCACCGCGGTCTGGTTGTCGTCGGCGGTGGTGAATGTCTCCGTCTTGCGCGTTGGGATGGTCGTGTTCTTCTCGATCAGCTTGGTGAACTTGCCGCCCAGCGTCTCGATACCCAGGGACAGCGGCGTGACGTCCAGCAGCAGCACGTCCTTGGTGTCGCCACCCAGCACCGAGCCCTGTATGGCGGCGCCCACGGCTACGGCCTCATCGGGGTTGACGTCCTTGCGCGGCTCCTTGCCGAAGAAGCTCTTGACCGCCTCCTGCACCTTGGGCATGCGCGTCTGCCCGCCGACCAGGATCACCTCATCCACGTCGGAGGATTTCAGTCCGGCATCGCTCAGCGCAGTCTTGCACGGCTTGATGGTGCGCTCCACCAGCTCTTCCACCAGCGACTCCAGCTTGGCCCGCGTCACCTTCATGTTCAGGTGCTTCGGCCCGGACTGGTCGGCGGTGATATAAGGCAGATTGATCTCCGTCTGGGTGGTGCTGGAAAGCTCGATCTTAGCCTTTTCCGCAGCCTCCTTCAGGCGTTGCAGCGCGAGCGGATCCTTCTTCAGATCCAGCCCGTTCTCCTTCTTGAACTCGGAGGCAATATAGTCGATCAGCTTGAGGTCGAAGTCCTCGCCACCCAGGAACGTGTCGCCGTTGGTGGAGATGACCTCGAACTGGTGCTCGCCGTCGACTTCGGCGATCTCAATGATCGAGATGTCGAAGGTGCCGCCGCCCAGGTCGTAAACGGCGATCTTCTTGTCGCCCTGCTCCTTGTCCAGGCCGTAGGCCAGCGAGGCCGCCGTCGGCTCGTTGATGATGCGCTTTACATCGAGCCCGGCGATCTTGCCCGCGTCCTTCGTCGCCTGGCGCTGGGAATCGTTGAAATAGGCCGGCACCGTGATCACCGCCTCGGTGACCTCTTCGCCCAGGTAGTCCTCGGCGGTCTGCTTCATCTTGCGCAGCACCAGCGCCGAGATTTCCGGCGGCGCCATCTTCTTGTCCTTGGCCTCGACCCAGGCGTCGCCGTTATCGGCCTTGACGATCTTGTACGGCACCATGTCGATGTCCTTCTGCACGACATCGTCATTGAACTTGCGCCCGATCAGGCGCTTGATGGCGTACAGAGTATTGTGCGGATTGGTCACCGCTTGACGCTTGGCGGGGCGGCCCACCAGCGTCTGGCCATCGTCGCTGAACGCCACCACGCTGGGTGTGGTGCGTTCACCCTCCGCGTTGTCGATGACCTTGACTTTGCCGCCCTCGTAAATGGCGACGCAGGAGTTGGTGGTACCCAGATCGATACCGATGATCTTACCCATGGAAACCTCTCCTTAAAAAATTCTGCTCAGGCTGACCTCGCCGCCAGCGCCCTGAATTAATATGCAAGGTTGGGACGTCGGCCGCGTTTTTCAAGACGACGCGCCGTCGCCGGCCGACTTTTGCGGCGCCTTGGCCACGACCACCATGGCCGGGCGCAACAGGCGATCGTTGAGCATGTAGCCCTTCTGCAGCACGTTGAGCACCGTGTTCGGCGGTTGCTCGGCCGATTCCTGCATGGACATGGCCTCGTGGAACTCGGGATTGAACGGCTCGCCGACCGGCTCGATGGCCTGGATGTTGAACTTCTCCATCACGCCCGCGAGCATCTTCAGGGTGAGTTCCATGCCCTGCACATGGCTGTCGTTGCCATCGCCCTCCTCGCGCGCGGAGGCCAGACCTATTTCCAGGCTGTCGCGCACCGCAAGCAGTTCCGTCGCGAACTTCTCCAGCGCGTACTTGCGCGCGCTCTCCACTTCGCGGTCGGCGCGCTTGCGCACGTTATCCAGCTCGGCCGTCGTGCGTACCAGCCGCTCCCAATGCTCCTGCGCCTTCGCCTGGGCCTCTTCCAAGGCCTGGCGCAGCGCCGCCGTGTCTTCCCCGGAAGCTTGCGCCTCGGGCCGCTCCGGTTGCTCGGCCCCGCTGGGGCCGGGCGCGCCCTCGCGGCGCTCGGACGGATCCCCGCTTGCACCGGCTGCAGCCCGCGGCGCTTGCTGCTCCTTCTCGCTCATATCTTCAGATCCCGTGGTTTGAGGTCACAACAAAGCCGAGGCAGCACGCCGTGCGGCCGGCGTGCTACCCATTTGTCACCCGATATGGAGATCAGTTTCTGGAATTCAAGGCCACGCCCAGGTAGTGGGCGGTGGCGTCGACGATGGAGACGACGCGATCGTAGGCCATGCGCGTGGGGCCGATCACGCCGATCACGCCCACAATCTGGCCTTCCACAGTGTAAGGCGCGGTCACTACGCTGCAGTCGTCCAGCACCTGATAGCCGGACTCTTCCCCGACGAAGATCTGCACGCCGGCCGCATCGAGACACTGGTCGAACAAGCGCAGCAGGCCTTTTTTCTGCTCGAACGCGCGGAACAGGGCGCGCAGCTTGTCCACGCTGGAGAGCTCCTGGAAGCTCAGCAGGTTGGACTCGCCGGCCAGCACATAGTCCTCGGCGTCGCTGCCGCCATTGAACAAAAGCTCCCCCATGCTGAGCGCATCCAGGAGGCTTTGGTTGACCTCGGCCCGCGCGTCCCGCACCTCGCGTGCCAGCGCCTCGCGCACGCTGACCAAGTCCTGCCCGGAAAACATGGCGTTGAGGTAATTGGACGCACGCTGCAGTTCGTCCGCAGAGTAGGCGCGATCGGTCTCGATGATGCGGTTCTCCACCTCACGCTGATTGATCACCAGGATGGCGAGCACGCGCCCCCCGGACAACGGCAGGAACTCGATCTGACGCAAGGCGGCGTAGTCGCGACGCGGCACGGTGACCACCCCCGCCATGCGGGTCAGGCGCGAGAGCAGATCGGACGCCGACTGAATCAGCTCCTGGTCGGACCCGTAGCGGCTCAACAACTGGTCGCGAATGAGATAGGACTCCCGCTCGGTCAGCTCCTTAGGCTGCAGCAAGGTATCGATGAAAAAGCGGTAACCACGGATGGTGGGAATACGGCCAGCCGAGGTATGAGGCGAGCACACCAGGCCCAGTTCATCCAAGTCCGCCATCACGTTGCGGATACTGGCCGCACTCAGGCGCACCACGCCGCTGCGCGCCAGGGTGCGCGACCCGACCGGGTTGCCCTCGCGAATATACTGTTCGACCAGCACCTTCAGCAGAAGGCGCGCTCTGTCGCTGACGATGGAAGGAAGCGAACTCTGCATGGCCTGTAAGGTCTCCGCATCACGCCATTAGCACTCGTTGATGAAGAGTGCCAAACTGCAAGCTAGCAACGCCCTGCCCGCCTGTCAATACAGCGCACAGGCGCCGCTGGAGTAGCCCACGAGGTCGTGTTAGTTTTGCCTGATCAGTCCCGTGAAAAGCCGATCTTCATGAGCGCCTTTCCCAGCATCGGGTTAATTGCCAAACCCGGCGACCCGCAAGTCGCGCCAACCCTGAACGCGCTAGCCGATTACTTGCGTGGCAATGGGCGCACGGTCTTGGTCGACGAAAGCTGCGAGCGCCAGCTCAGTGACGGCGGACTGGACGCGCTGCCGCGCGAAGCCCTTGCCGAACGCGTCGATCTGGTCGTGGTGGTGGGCGGCGACGGCACGCTCCTGGAGGCCGGGCGCACGGTGGCCCCGTACTCGGTGCCGTTGTTGGGCATCAATCTGGGCCGGCTGGGATTTATGGTCGACATCCTGCCTGAACACATGAGCGCGACGCTGGACGAGATCCTGCGCGGCGAATATTGCCGCGAGGAACGGCTCATGCTCGCATGCGATGTCAGCGACAGCCGCAACCGGCTGCTGAGCTCGTTCAACGCGCTCAACGACGTCGTCGTGCGCAACCGGGACTTCCCGCGCATGCTCGACTTCGACAGCTATATGAACGGCGGATTCATCAGTCATCACCGCTCTGACGGCATCATCATCGCCACACCCACCGGGTCCACCGCTTACGCACTGTCGGGCGGCGGGCCCATCCTGCATCCAGCTTTGGACGCCATCGCCATGGTGCCCATTTGTCCGCACACCCTGAGCGACCGACCGATCGTCGTCGAAGGCCATTCGCATCTGGAAGTGGTAGTCGACGAACACAACTCGTCGCCTGCGCTCGCCACGTTCGATGGCCAGGTGAATCATGCGCTGAGTCCCGGCGACCGCGTACGCGTGCGCAAGGCCGAATACAGCCTGCAACTCATCCACCCTCACGGCTACGACTATTTCCACATCCTGCGCAGCAAACTGCACTGGGGGCGCGGCAAGGAAGGAGAGGTCACCGAGCCGGGCGGGGTCAGCGGTTGAGTCGGTATGCTCAAATACCTGCAGGTCCGTGACTTCGCGATTATTGATCACCTGGAGCTGGATTTCGGCCCGGGCCTGACGGTTCTCTCCGGCGAAACCGGCGCCGGCAAATCCATTCTCATCGACGCCCTGGGCATGCTCTTGGGGGATCGCGCCGACAGCGACGCCATCCGTGACGGTGCCGAGCGCGCGGAGATCGGCGCCGAGTTCGACCTGACGGATGCAGAGCCGGCAAGCTTGTGGCTGCGGAATCAGGACTTTGCCGACCCGGACGAGCCCGACGTGGCGCTCGTACGCCGTCTGCTCAGCCGCGAAGGCCGCGCACGCGCCTACATCAACGGCCGCCCGGCCACGGCGCGGGACCTCAAGGCGCTCGGCGAACGCCTGGTGGATATCCACGGCCAACACGCTCATCAGTCGCTGCTGCGAGCGCCGGTACAGCTCAACCTGCTCGACGCCTACGGCGTCTCCAGCGAGGTCAGGGAGGCCGTTGCCGGCGCTGCCGGCGAGCACCGCGGAATCCGCGAACGCATAGAGCGCTTGCGCGGCGGCGAAGAGGCCGAGCAGCGCGCCGATTATCTACGCTACCAGGTGCACGAGCTGGAAGCGCTGAATTTGGGCGCCGACGAGCTGAGCTCGCTGGAAGCTGAACAGCGCCGCTTGGCCAACGCCGAACGACTGATGCAGGACAGCCAGCAGGCGTACGCCCTTTTGTACGAAAGCGAAGACGGCGCGGCAGCGGACTTGCTGGGCCGTGCCCACGGCTTGCTGGAAGGCCTGGCGGCTCTTGAGCCAACCTTCCGGGAAGCCGGGGAGATGGTAGGGGGCGCTGCCATCCAGGTGCGCGAGGCAGCCGATGCCGTGCGCCGCGCCGTGGACAGCATGGAACTGGATCCGCAGCGCCTGGAATGGGTGGATAACCGCCTGGGGGAGATTTTCGACGTCGCGCGCAAGCACCGCGTGTCCCCGGCCGAACTCCCCCAGCACCTGGATCGCTTGCGCGCCGAACTCGAAGATCTGGAGGGCGCCGCCGACGAAGTGGCCCGCCTCCAGGAGCAACTCGCTCAGGCGGAGGCACGCTACACGGAACAGGCAAAACGCCTTTCGCAACTCAGGCAGGGCGCTGCCGATCGCTTGGCCGGCGAGGTCACCCAAGCCATCCGGGACCTGGGCATGCCGCAGGGCGTTTTTCAGATCGCCGTGCGCGAGCGCCCGGATAAGCAGCCACGAGCGCGTGGGCACGATGAGGCGGAGTTTCTCGTCAGCGCGAACCCGGGCCAGCCCCCGCAGCCGCTATCCAGAGTCGCTTCCGGCGGCGAGCTCTCCCGTATCAGCCTGGCTGTGGAAGTCATTGCCGCCGGCGAACGCGTGCCCACGCTAATCTTCGACGAAGTCGACGCCGGTATCGGCGGCGGGGTCGCAGAGATGGTCGGCCTGCGCCTCAAAGCGCTGGGCAACGGCGGCCAGGTCATGTGCGTCACCCATCTGCCGCAGGTGGCGGCACACGGGAGGCAGCACTTCCAGGTACGCAAGCAGGTTTTCGACGGCCACACGACGACGCGCATCGAGCGGCTCGACGAGGAGGCGCGCGTGGAAGAACTGGCGCGTATGCTGGGCGGGCTGAAAATTACCGCCCAGACACGGGCCCACGCACGCGAAATGGTCGACAACGCACGCTGATCGGCCCCGCCGCCTGACGCCGTTTATTCGTTTTTGTCGCTTGACTGCCCGGCCCGGGCACAGTCCGCACAAACGCCGTACAAGTGCAGGCTGTGGTCGGTCATTTCGTAACCGAACTGCTCGGCAATGGCTTTTTGGCGGGCCTCGATAACCTCGTCGACGAACTCGTCCACGCGGCCGCATTTCACGCATACCAAATGGTCGTGATGGTGACCCTGGTCGATTTCGAATACGGAATGACCGCCCTCGAAATAATGTCGGGTCACTAGCCCGGCAGCCTCGAACTGGGTAAGCACGCGGTAGACGGTCGCGAGGCCCACTTCTTCGCCGGATTCCAGCAGGGTCCGGTAGATATCCTCGGCGCTCATGTGCCCGGCGCCGTCGCCCGCCAGGATCTCCAGAATCTTGAGGCGGGGCAAGGTTACCTTGAGGCCAGCTTTGCGCAGATCCTGTGATTCCAAGGGACGATCACTCCTCATGCCGCTACGGCGCGCCGCCGCTTATACCCCACCTGCCGGCTTCTAGCAACGTTGGCCCGCGTCGTCGGCGCCTCAAATGAGGGGCCTATCACCTCATCGGCAATGCGACATGCTACTATTTAGCGCTTTGACGCATTATTGCACGCTCCGCGAACGGCAACCAAACCTTATGCAGCGAATCAGCCAAGTTTTGACCCTTGCGCTCCTGTGCACGGCACTCGGGGGTTGCAGCATCTACAAGCTCTCCATGCGCCAGGGCAACGTGATCACGCAAAAGGAAATGAATTCCCTGCACCGAGGCATGACCCGCAGCCAGATCAAGGCCGTGCTTGGCACCCCCCTCATTCAGGATCCATTCGAGAACAACCGCTGGGACTATGTTTTCTATTATCGTCCTGCCGGCGGCAAAGTGATTCAGCGCACCGTCAGCGTTTATTTCCAGGACGGCAAGGTGGCGCGCTATACGGATGAGGGCGACATTGCCGCGGCTTCGCACATCCATCAGAACGAGCAGTTCCTGCGGGGGCAGCAAGAGGAACGGCAGAACAGAAAACGCAAGCCGCTGCCGCCCACGCAGAGCCCGAGCCCAGTCGTGCCGAGCGGTCCGCAGACCTGAGGCCGCAAGCCCAAGCGACGACCGATTAGCGCTGCTGCCGCCGCTTGGCTGCGCGCCGGCGGCGCGCCTCCTTCGGATCCACTTCCAGAGGGCGGTAGATCTCCACCCGATCGTGAGGGCGTAACCGATGGGAATGCGCACAGCGGCGGCCGAACACGCCTGCCTCGCAGGCGTCGGGATCGTCCACCAGCCCGCTCAGCGCCAAGGCCTCCCCGACCGTCGTACCGGCGCACACCCGCAGTGTAACGAGCGTTTGCGAGGCCGGTCCCGACGCTTGGACGACCTCGACGGGAAATGCCTCACCCGGCGCCATAGACTTGTTTGGCGCGGTCCCGAAATGCATCGATCAAGCCCCCGAACAGATTCTCGAGGCGGGACCCCAAGCTGAAATCGAGGACACGGCTGGAGAACTCGAAGCTCACGTCGACGCTCACCTTGGTGCCGTTGTCGCCCAGCGGCTCGAAAAGCCAGACGCCGAGCAGATCCCGGAAGGGACCGTTCTCCAGGCGCATATCGATGCGCTCGCCCGGGCGCATTGAGTTGACGGTCGTGAAGTGTTTGCGCAGCGGCCGTACGGCCATCCCAAGGGTTGCACGCTGGTAGGTCTCGGTGCGCTCGTGCACCTCGGCCTCATAGCACCAGGGCAGGAAGCGCGGGTAGTATTCGACTTGGTTCACCAAATCGTATATTTGGCGCGCCGAATACGAAAGCAAGGCGGAGCGGGTTACTCTGTGCATGAAGTCTAACTAAGGCAGAATGGTTTCATTGGTGGACTGAACGAATGCGCGGCCGGTGCGATGCCGCGTGCACCCGAGCCTTCGCAGGGGAGCAGGCGCACGCTGTCGGCGTCGCAAGACGCTGGGCTCGCGGTAACGGGACACCTTGAGTGCGCTTCGACGAGCTGACCGCGTCCCTTATAATACGCTGATGAAGCAAACAAAGCAGGCAAAAGAGCCAAGTTCGACTATCGCGCTAAACAAGCGTGCACGTCATGACTATTTCCTCGAGGAGCGCTTCGAGGCCGGACTCGCCCTGGAAGGCTGGGAGGTCAAGAGCCTGCGCGCGGGGCGTGCGCAGATCCACGAAGCGTACGTCGTGGTTCGCGACGGCGAAGTCTATCTGCTCGGCGCCCACATTAACCCCCTGCCTTCCGCCTCGACCCATGTGTCGCCCGACCCCACGCGCACGCGTAAGCTGCTGTTGCACGGCCGTGAAATCGGCAAGCTCATTGGTGCGGTCGAACAACGCGGCTATACGCTCATTCCCACCGCGCTCTATTGGAAACGCGGGCGCGCCAAACTCGAGTTTGCCCTCGCCAAGGGCAAGAAAAAGTACGACAAGCGTGAAACGGCCAAGGAGCGCGACTGGGCGCGGCGCAAGGAACAGCTCTTGCGCCACTAGCGCGCGCCCGGCACCCCTTGAAATCTGGTGCGCAGGCGCCATATCCATTTGTGTTACAGTGAAGATCACTTGGGGGCGACATGGCTTCGACGCAGGTTGCAAAGCCCAAGGTGCATGCCGAGGTGCAGTCCACCTCGTAAAACAGGCTGCAACCAAGCTAGTTGCGAACGACGACAACTACGCCCTGGCCGCCTAAGTAGGCTAGGCGTCCGCCCAAAGCGTGCTTGTGCGCTTCGGTGTCGGGCGACGACCTTCACAAGCTCGCGGCTAGGCTCGTTCTCGGCTGAACCGTTAAAACCTTAGAGAACTAGTCGGCTGTTTGCCCTGCCCGTCGGGTTGCAGTCGGCGAAAGCAAAAGACCGGGCTAAGCATGTAGATCCGAGGGTGGAGATCCTGCGGACGCGGGTTCGATTCCCGCCGCCTCCACCAATTCCTTGTTTTTGCACTCTTAGGCCCCGGCAGCCGTGGTGATCCACTAAGGTGGTCCACTCACGCGGCTGGCGGGGCTTTTTGTTGGGTAGCGAAGCGGCCTACGCGTGGAAGAGCCGGCACGGGATCTACTACCTCAGGTGTGTGATTCCCGAGGCCCTGCGGCCCCTGTTCGGGCACAGGCGGGAGCTACGGCGCTCCCTGGGCACGGACAGCCGCAGAGCCGCCGTGCGCCGGGCGCGCGCCTACCGCGTGGATATCGACAAGCTCATGGACCAGTGGT
>Ga0209921_1000307_pt1 | contig 16253 bp, 14 predicted proteins | sample SalPonF2_C_D2_MG_FD_185730 | JGI IMG/M metagenome (GOLD analysis project Ga0209921, IMG submission 185730) | Salt pond soil microbial communities from South San Francisco under conditions of wetland restoration - Salt Pond MetaG SF2_C_D2_MG... ...
ATTAAGGTAGCTAAGGAGCTTGAAGAAAGGGGACACAGAATGAAAGGAATACGGTTGGATAGTGGAGACCTGGCTTATTTTTCTCGTAAGGCTCGCCGTCAACTCGACCAAGCCGGACTTGAATATGTGAAAATAGCTGTATCTAATCAGTTAGACGAGCGTCTTATCAAAAGCTTGCTAAGTCAGGATGCCCCGATTGACTTATTTGGGGTGGGTACGCGATTAGTTACGGGACATGAGAGTCCGGCCCTGGATGGAGTTTACAAATTGTCTTCGGTAAACGAAGAACCGAAGTTAAAGCTTTCTGAAAATATAGAAAAAATCACCCTGCCGGGGCGCAAAAAAGTTCTGCGTTACTTCGGACAGGATGGATCTTTTTATGGCGATGGTATTCTTTTAGTTGATGAAGAACGAGTAGATACGATTTACCATCCCTTTTATCCGACAAAGCATGCAGATATTGCCTCTCTTAGGTCAGAAGAAATCCTGCAGCAAATTATGAGAGAGGGCGACCGAACTATCGAATTATCCTCTCCCCTCGAAAGCGCTGAATACGCCAGAAAACGCCTGGCTAAATTAAATCCGGAACACAAGCGTTTTGATAACCCCCACATCTATAAAGTTGGTATAAGTAAGAAATTGATGGATCTCCGTGATCAACTTACACAAAGTTTAAAATAAAGTTATTCAGATTTATGAAAGCACTTTTAATCGTTGATATACAGAATGACTTTTGTCCCGGTGGAGCTCTTGAAGTTCCTGAAGGGGACACAATTATCCCGATAGTTAACAGACTGTCACAGCAATTTGAGGCAGTCATTCAAACACAGGATTGGCACCCAGACGGACACTCATCCTTTGCCTCAAGCCACAAAGGAGAAAAGCCTTTTGATGCTATACAAATGTCTTATGGCGAACAAGTACTCTGGCCAGACCACTGTGTTCAGGGAAGCCGAGGTGCAGACTTCCATCCTGATCTTGAGACCAACCGATCGCAGCTTATCATCCGCAAAGGTTTTCGTAGCGATATCGATTCATACTCAGCCTTTTATGAAAATGATGAACAGACCACTACAGGACTTGCCGGCTATCTTAGGGAACGGGATATCGATACTCTTTACACTGCTGGTTTAGCTACTGATTTTTGTGTTAAATGGTCGGTTTTAGATGGACTGAAGGAAGGTTTTGACCTTTATGTGGTTGAAGATGCCGTTAAAGGTATTGACATCGAGGGTTCGGTAGAACAAGCTTGGTCCGAGATGCTGAAAGCCGGTGCCCAAAAAGTTTCTTCCAAAGAGTTGCTAGCTTGAATAGATGAGCAGACAAACTGATTTTTGCATACTCGGTGCCGGCATTGCCGGATTATCCCTGGCAGATGCTCTGCTGGAATACAATGTTTCGGTTATCGTCATTGATAAAAGTTCGGTAGCGTCCGGTGCATCGGGAACTCCGGGAGGACTCGTTAATCCTGCAACTGGTCGCAGAGCTACAAAAACCTGGAGGGCCGAACAGTGCTACGAGGCTATTTCAACCAATCTTGAAAAGGTCCAATCTCAAACTGACAAGATTTTTTACCAAAACAATGGCTTATTACGCCCGGCCCTGCTTGAGAAGATGGCTCGTAAGATGAAAGAGCAACATGAAAAAACAACCTGGCCGAGGGATTGGTGCCAATGGAAGACCGAAGATGAGATCAAAGAAATTCATCCCGGGATAACATGTGTGAATGGCGGGCTGTGGCTGCCTATTGGGTTGTCGGTGGATGTTGGAAAGTACCTGCAGGCTTATGCTGATTTTTTGGGAGATAAAGATATTACAATTTTATTGCATCACCCTCCCAAGGATATCCACTATGAAAAAGATTGGGTTGTAGAGCTTACTGAGGATACCGTACATGCCAAAAATCTGGTATTCGCTACAGGACACAGTACAGGCAATTCTCCCTTCTGGGATTGGCTGCCTTTGCATCTGATAAAGGGTCAGGTGGCCAAGTTCAAAAAAGAAAATAGCATGTTATCTTTCTCACATTCCATATCCAGCCTTGGATATATAGCTCGTACCGGGGACCCTGGCACTTTTGTACAGGGAAGCACCTATGAACACGATTTTGATAACTTGATCCCTGATAAAGCCGGGGAAATATATCTTCGAAAAAGGATGCGCCGGACGCTTCCCCAGCTGGAAGAAGAAGCTGTCTTGGTGGACCAATGGGCGGGCGTACGGACGTCAACCCCAAATCGGAAGCCCATTCTTGGGCATCATCCCATACATAAAAATCTCCACGTCTTTACCGGGCTAGGCTCAAAAGGACTGATGTACGGCAAACTTTTAGCCGACCATTACGCAGACCACTTGTTTAATGGAACAGACCTTTACCCTCAAGTGAATATTACCAGGTTTAATTGAGGCCACGGACTTCGAAAAAAATGGCGTTCCCTTTCGTCCGACATCAATGAATTTCGGGATCCGACTTTCGCTCATCGATGAGTTCTCCATTTTCAGTTACGCTCATCTCACCATATAAGCGTTGTTTGTTGATCTCCGAAATTCTACGTTCTACAAATTGCAGTTTCCGATCCTCTTTTTCTCTCTTTAAAAGTATATGCCGCACTTTATACCACGCGTATATCTCATCTTCTTCGGTTCCATTCCAATAAATAAAGAAAAGCGTACGCACCTCATCTTCATAACTATTCTGCCGAACCTTCCTTATAACACGAACAAGTATATAACTTATCGGTATGGAAACTAAAAGTGCTGCTAACTCATAAAAGGCAAAATTGGGAAAAATCATAAGACCAAATGTTTAAACACATCGCACTTATAATTTAACCCAAACTTTTGACAAATGATTTCTTATTTATTTTTTTTTACTAAAATTTAAAAACGAGCCCACTCCATGCGGCCCCGATATTCGTCCCATTATTAAGTGAATTAGCTACCGTTGCCCCTCCCTGAGCTCTAATTCCCAACTACGTATGAATCCGCCAGAATCGCTTATCCAAAGGCTCCTTCCATGGTTGGAGCAATAAAGAGTAGATTAAATTAAAAAAGCCCGACCGTAATTAGCCGGGCTTTGGATATTTATTTAGAAAACCTAAGTATCAACCAGTTTCACGAAACCGCTATTGACAAATATCATCCGTTATCGTTTTGCTATAGTCCACCGTTTTCCCGGTGATGGTTATGGTTTTCTGGTAAGTGTTATTCTGGTAAGTTGTTTTAAACGTATAGTCCTGTCCTTTTTCGACTCCCGACACATCGAAACTGCCGCCCGTCAATTTTTGCGTATCTTCGTTGTATTCCCACTGCAAATTGGTCGCCTGCTTCCATGGAGTGCCGCTTGGAGCATTCTTTTTGCGATACAATACGGAGGCTCCGGGGATGTCGGTAACTCTCACAGCTTCATCCGGATTTTGACACATTAAAGTTACATCCACAGTGGCATCAATTAAATTTGATGGAGGTTGTGGCAGCGTTATGTTTAAATCACCCCCATTGCAGAAGTTATGTGATCCCGTAACAGTGCCATAAGAAGTTTTGAGCTTATATTTCAAATTGAAATCAGGAAAACTTCCCTTATAACTATTTACTCCTGAGGGGATTGATAACGTCTTTGAATAGCCAGATATATTTGCTGTTCCTGTAATACTACCTGTATATCCCGATCGGTTCAGCGTAATTGATCCATCACAGGTATTGACCGTGTTAAAGGCAGCAGTAACTAACTTTTCTCTATTCGGTGACTGAAAGGAGGTTGTATCCGACTCCAAAATGCCTGCATTCATTGCTGCCGAGATATATTTTTTTGACCATTGACTTAAGTCATTTCCTTGACCTCCTTTCAAATGATACGAAATACCCGAAATTTGAGAATAGTAATTCTCTATAGCCGCTACCCTACCGGATGGGGCACCATTACTGACCAATATATTTAAAATATTCTTTACTTCGGTCGAATCTATCCTACCCCCCCCACTCATACTCGAAAAAATATTGTTATCTAGTAACATTTTAAATTCCATCTGGGCAGAATTAGCTGATGTTTTAGCTTTGGCATTTGCCAAAGATGCAGAAGTGGCAAGATCTCCCTGAGTATCGGTTATTTGTAATGAGAATGTTCCAAAGGTAACAAGCTGCTCTCCGTCTTTCGTTACCATCTCTGTGGGGATCGATTCCATGGCTTCCGGCTCTGTAGCATTATAATAGGTAACTTTGGTCGTAAGCTGACCACTCAATGTATTACCATCGGCATCTTTAAATACGGTACCTTTGGGTATTTTCAGGGAAGCAAGAGTATCCTGGCCTTCAGATTTTACGTTAACCTGCACATCTTGCTGAATAGTTCCATCGTTTGCTGCTTGAGCGTCAGTATTACTTACAAACTGAACACCCTGGGGTGGATTATTTTTGTTGATCATTTTGAATAAAAACTTGCTATCGCCCACGCTGTCGATGGAGACCGTTCGGGTGGTGGTTTCATAGCCGTCGGCCTCTAGGGTAAGCTGGACCTTCGCCGGGGACCCATCCGTTGGCGTCACGGCATTGCGTATGCCAAAATTCAATACCCCGCTGTCCACGCTTTTGTCCGACATCGGATCGCTGTACATATCTATTACATCTGAGCCGTTTGGGCCGCTAAAGGTGGCTTTCACTTTTTTCGTAATCAGTTCTCCGGTCTTCGCATCCGTGAGAAGTACCGTCGAATTGGTATTGATGGGCTCAAGTTTGACGACCACCGCAAAATTATCCGCCGCATCTTTTAGTCCTGACGTATCGCAACTTGCCAGCCCTATGACCAGCAACAGACATAAGGCATAGCGCCCTACCCTTGTTTTTTTTGTACCTATTTTTTCCATAGCATCTGTAGATTTATTAAATATTGGTATTTCGTGTCTTTTATTTAGATGATATTCTGTATGATATCCCAAAGTCCAGGACCGGGTAAAATTTAAAATCCTTCATCCCATCCTGAAAGTTCTGTCCCTGCTTGGCCGTTGGAGCTATCATCCCTTTGCCCTGCATGGTAACCTGCGGAGAATTGGTGTACATCGCCCCTATTTCCACATTCAGTTTGATCCGACTACCCGCCGCTACCGGATTCCCTAACCCTATTCCCAGGTAGGGCACAATCTTGGAACTGTAGTCCACATTGGCCGAAAGCGAACCCATCTGATCAGGCTGAAACGTCTTCCCATTCAAAGTGTAGGATTCATTGGGAGCGGCATGCCCATCAACCGAAAAATCATAATAATAAAGCCCGGCCGACACCTTTAAACTTTTCTTGAATGGAAAGTAGTCTACCAGGGCCCCAACCGAGGTGATATGCAGCTTCGTATTGTAGGCAATACTGGGATTACCATCGGTGTAAACACCGCTGCGTTTATAGGAAAAGAAGGTTCCCGTCAGCCGTGCATTAAAATTGTGGGCTACCGAAGTAGTCAATTCTCCGCCTACGCCCCTCGTGCCAGCTTTAATCCCAATTGCATACTGCGCCTGCGTAACGCCAGCAGTCATTGCCATAAGAAAAACAAGACTTACCCATATTTTTATTATACCCGACTTAGCCATAAAACCCTTCTTTGTTTTTAAAATTATTGTTTGAAAAAAAGTGCATTGGTTTGGCATCTAAAAAAATACCCGTCTCAATCAACTGCCAAACTCTCTTAATCTTTCACAAATGGACCAAATAATATAGTTTTTTAATTTTTCAAATTCGAATACCAACATTTTTTTAACTGTGATCCTTTTGAGGATATAAATACAGAACTTTTGTAAGAATATTAAACCTACTGTTTAAAAATGCAAATTAGAGCAAATATACGAACGAGCTTAGTACTACATAATAAATAATAAGATTATAATAGAATAATTGATCTTCGCTATAACTAAAACCTTTACATATTAATTTTCGAATTTTTCTTTATTGACTGCATCACTCAAATTAACCTGTAATCAAAGTAGCTAATTTTATTTTACACGAAAATATATTAGATACAATCTGAGAAAAATGTAGATGATATTTTTAAAAACGATTTTTTTAGTCTGTTAGTTTTATTCCAAGCTAGACTTTTTAGCTAAATATGCTCAAAAGTGATTATTGAGTTTCTCTTTTGAGAGGAGGTGGGAAGAAACATAGAATTATGTGGATTTATGGTGCGAAATAGATTTCCGCGATATATTCATAACACTAGGCATAACAAAAGGAATTAGGTTAACCGGCATAGTATCTTCAATTGAACTTTTTTTGAATATGCCAGGAATTCCCCTATCTGCATTTCCCCCCATAACGTTTTGTGCGACAGGCTTCTCATCCCACTCTTTTAGATTGAATGAGATTTTAAAAAAAACTTTGGCCTTCAAGCTAAACCGTATCTTGGCGGAGAGAGAGGGATTCGAACCCTCGGTATCCTTGTGGGATACACACGCTTTCCAAGCGTGCGCCTTCGACCGCTCGGCCACCTCTCCATTTAAGAGCGCAAAATATATGCTAATTTTTCAGTTATATCAATCATTAAATCCATAGGTAAAAATCTGAGTGGAATAGGTCTTCACCGGTTTCCCATTATTTTTAGCCGGTTTGAATTTCCACTCTAGTGCAGCTTTGAGTGTTGCCTCGGTTATCCCGTATCCAATAGTCTGTACGATCTGAGTTTTTCCAGTTGCCCTGTCAAAAAGTTTTATTTTAGTAATATTGGCATCTTCAACTTTTCCTTCTTTGCTGACAAGCATTTCAACCCATATTTCAGCTTTTATTTTAGCTTCTCTGGCGACATCCGGCTCGGTTGGCTCAACGATCCTGAGTATCTGCGGAGGTGTTTGGGGATTCCCAACCACGCGATCGGAATTACCTTGCTCTCCCACTTTCTGCAATGATAATGAATCAGAAAAATCCGAATTATTGACAATATCAAGATTAATGATTTTGTCTTTGATAATTTTATCGTTGGGTACAGGGACGGGGGCTTGTGGGCGGGGAGGCGGTGGTGGACGACTTTCCTGGCGCGTCATCACCACATCACTAAGATCGACAGCATTCTCTGAAAATGAGACTTGTTGTGAGGCATTATTCGATGGACCAGTTACCGGCCAAAGATTAAAAAATCCCAGAAAGATAAGTTCTGCAAATGCTATACAGGCCAATATTCGAACCCTATAAGCTGATCCCTTGAGTTCAATATATTTATTATCACTAGCCAAATATTATTCTCGTTGAATGGATTCGCCAGATCTTAAAGCTGTCAGCTCTTCCTTTATTAATGCATGAACGGTATTTTTCAATTCATTATCGGACTCAAACCTATTACTATCAATAGGATCCAAAACAGATAACACAAAATGCTGCCGGGGAGCAACCCTCCAGTTCCCCGATGGCATAGCCTGAAATCCACCTTCTAAAACGATAGGAAGTATGTTAAAATTATATCGCTTTGCCAGTTTAAACGCCCCGTTTTTAAACGGACGCAAATTACCATCGGTGGTGCGGGTCCCTTCCGGAAATATCATTGCCGGGATCCCCTCTTTGATCGGCACTACCAAATCATCCAATTTCTTAAGAGAACTATTACTTTTACGATCGATGCCCAGATGGCCACTCATTTTAATAATCCATCCAAAAATGGGTATTTTGAATAAGGCTCTTTTTGCCACCCATTTCATGGTCCACGGCAGCATATAAGAAAGTGGCATATCCAGGAAACTCTGGTGATTAGCGACCACTATTGTTGGTTTGGATAACTTAGTGACATCTCCCCCTCTGATTTCGAAAGTCCAGCCCGGGTTCACTTTCATCATCACCAACGCCAGTACTTTTACAGCTTTGTTGGGGATACGATTAAAACGGTCGAATGGTAAAGTAAGTACGTATAACAACAGAACCACAAAGAAACACAAGATGATGCAAACAGCCCAGTATAACCAGAGCAGGACGCTAAACATAGTCTCCATGATTTAAGTCTTAAGCATTAATTTCTTGCAAAGCTTTTCGGATAAAACCGTTGTTTTCTGCGAGTTTCTTTTGTGCCTCATCCCTGCTCAGATGTCCCAAACCCATCAATAACGCCGTCTTCACATGCCCGCCTGCCGACTTTAACAGCTCGCTGGCTCCGTCGTAGTTCAAATTAGTAAACATCATAATGATTCGTTTAGAACGTTCTTTCAGTTTCTTATTAGACAGCTGCAGGTCAACCATCACATTTTCATACACCTTTCCCAGGCGAATCATAGCCCCCGTGGTTAACATATTGAGTACCATCTTCTGGGCAGTGGCACTTTTCATTCGGGTACTCCCCATAATCACTTCGGGACCCACTGGAATATCGATTAAAACATCCACATCAATTGTTATTTGAGAGCCTGGCACGGTCGTCACAAAAATAGTATGACATCCTTTTTCCCTGGCTTCTTTCAATGCGCCGTGCACATAAGGCGTCCGTCCACTAGCCGCTAATCCACAAACAATATCATTTGACCGCAAGTCAATCTCATGTAACGCCTCTCGACCATTTTCTTCAAAATCCTCAGCGCCTTCTTGTGCTTCAAAAACCGCATCTTTACCCCCAGCAATGAGACCAACCACCTGACTTGGATCCGAACCAAATGTAGGCGGACATTCCGATGCATCTAAAATGCCAAGCCGTCCGCTCGTACCTGCTCCCGCGTAGAGCAACCGTCCCCCCACCTCAAATGCTTCCTTTATCAAGTCAATAGCTTCAGCAATTTCCGGTAGCCTTTTCTCGACTTCGACGGCAACCTTCTTGTCTTCATTATTGATCAGCCTGGCAATTTCCAGCGAATCTGCTAAATCTATTTCCTTTGTGGAGGCGTTACGTTGCTCGGTATCCAGTTTTTTCAACTGACTAAAAAGATGTTGCTCGTTCTTTTCCAAGATCAAAAGATTTTTGAATGAATAACGTTAACCATTCAATGTAAGGAAATAGCCCGGATATCTCACAAGTGTTTTCAGACGTCTCCTGCAGCTCATTCGGCTGTGTAGTGCACAGAAAGTGGCAATTAAATAGTTTGAATATAATTTCCATTCTGCTGCCGGGCGCTGCAATAAAAGGCCATAAGCTTTTTTAGGGACGTCAAAAAAAGCCGCCTAATGGTCATTGGCCTCTATTTACGTTGTTTCCACCACTTTGAATACACGCCATTTGCGGGGGATTGCTTTAGCGATAATTCATTTTCAGCTTCAGATAAATCTGACATTTTGAGTAATGAGGCGGCCAAAGCCTTCACTTCATCAGGCTCATTAATCCCGGCATCCAACTTATCCGCACTGAAATGATCGGGAACAAAGTGGGTATCATAATCTCCAGAAGTGAACGACTCGTGCTGAAGTACATATTTACAGAATGGAATAGTCGTTCGACATCCTGAGATCTCATACTCGTCCAATGCGCGCAGCATTCTACGGATGGCATGCTGCCTGTCTCTTCCATACGCACAAAGTTTGGATATCATCGGATCGTAATCGATAGTAATTAGCTGTCCCTCCTCGATTCCGGCATCCACCCTAATCCCATTGCCGGATGGAATACGATGTTTAGTTAATTTACCGGTGCTGGGTAAAAAATTTTCACGGGAATTCTCTGCATAAATCCGGCATTCAATCGCATGTCCGGTTTGTGTTATCTCTTCTTGTGAAAAAGGTAATTCCTTGCCCTCGGCTACCAAAATCTGTAGTTCTACTAAATCCAGACCGGTAGTAAGTTCAGTAACAGGATGTTCAACCTGGAGGCGTGTATTCATTTCCAGGAAGTAGAAATTACGATCGGCATCCACTAAAAATTCGATCGTGCCGGCACTAACGTAGTCTACTGCTTTTGCTGCTGAGATTGCAGCTTCGGACATCTCCTCACGCAGTTCCGGGGTCATAATAGGACAAGGCGCTTCTTCAATTACTTTCTGATGCCGGCGTTGAATAGAACATTCGCGGTCATAAATATGATACACATTGCCATGTGTATCCGCCATAATCTGAAATTCAACATGGTGCGGCTCCACTAAATATTTCTCTATATAGACACGGTCGTCACCAAACGCATTTCTTGCTTCTGACTTGGCGGCTTTAATGCCCGATTTAAAATCCTCCTTTTTATTAATAATGCGCATCCCCTTGCCGCCACCACCAGCTGCTGCTTTGACAAGTACGGGATACCCGATATCATCAGCTATTTTTCCCGCTTCCTCAATATCTTCAAGTTCTTGTTTTGTCCCTGGCGGAAAGGGAACATCAGCCTTGCTCATCAGCTCACGAGCAGCAGTCTTATCCCCCATCAAACGAATGGCTTTGGGCTTAGGGCCAATAAAGATGATGCCTTCTTGCTCGCAGCGTTTTGAAAAGTCAGCATTTTCACTCAAAAATCCATAACCGGGATGGATGGCATCAGCCCCTACATCCTTAGCAACCTGTATAATCTTGTCGATCACGAGATAGCTTTCTGACGAAGCAGCCGGACCGATATGTACCGACTCATCAGCATGCAGTACATGGGGGGCCTCAGCATCGGGGGTCGAATAAATAGCGACCGTTTGCTTGCCCAACTCTTTACAGGTTCGAATTACGCGCAGTGCGATTTCGCCTCGGTTGGCAACTAAGATTTTCTGTATATCAGGCATTCCTATCAGTTAAATAATGTGAGTCTTCAGCATTTGCGGCCATAAATCCCACTCTTCAGGGTAATTCATGTCCCAAATATCTAACTTATGCTCAATAAATTTCATTCGAAGCACTGTACTCAACCGTTGTGCCTGTTCTTTCCGTTCATCACCTTCATAGCTAACCAAACGAAAATCTACTCCTCTTATATTGTCGAGCATAGGCTGCTTATTCAGGTTTGGCACAAAATCTATTGGATTATTATAATAAACGTCGTCATCGTAAAATCCATTCATAAATTGCTTGACGTCATAAATCCCACTTATGCCAATGGCCTTATCAAAAATTTCAGGATTTTTGAGAGCTGAAGTTATCGCATGATATCCTCCCAAATCTATACCCGCGATAATGGTATAGGCGATATTATTTTGATTCTGAATATAGGTCAATACCTCATCAACCAAGTACGATTCATATTGCTTTTGTCTGACCAGCCGTTGTTTAGGTGTGCTTTTTTCATTTAAGAAGCTTTCCTCATCCACTGATGACAAACAGAAAAGTTGGTTAAATTCATTTTCCAGTTGAAATGAAATATTTTCAACCATTCCAAATTCTTCCCATTGTTGACAAGTAGCCCCTCTTGTTGGAAGACCAATAATCGGAGTTCCGGCAGTGCCATATATCGTCAACTCCATATCCCGGCCAAGACTCGGACTTCTCCATTTTTTCGTTTCCTTTTTCATTCCATCTCCTTTTTCTGCGAGTGCTGTCACTAAAATTTAAATGGAATATAACAGTTCAAAGCCATTAGTGTAAATTTCGAAGAATAAAAGGAAAGTTTGCTCCCCACTTTGAAAAAGATAGATCCCCTGAAAAGACAATTTCGAAACGTAAATTTCTTTAACCTGAATTCGACCTTACTTAAAAGCTGGAAAGGCGTTTCCGGTAATAGGCTCGAGGCAGGATAAAAAACTTTTCAGTAGCATTCAGATAGGCTCGAATATCAAAAACGTTGTAATCATTCTGTTCAATTTTATCAAGAATGCGACTGTAATTTTGAAGCGCTAAATAAACGGGCAATTGGCTATCAGATGCAAGTAAAGCTATACCTTTTTCAGACCGATCGTAATAGCTGCGTGCCCGCTCAATTTGAAACTCCAACAGGGCTTTTACGTTCTCATTCAACGTGTGCTCAAATAAATCCCGTTCTGTAACATCAAACCTTTCAAGATCTTCTTTCGGCAGGTAGATGCGATCTTTCTGCAAATCCTCACCAACATCCCGCAGAATATTGGTGAGCTGCATCGCAATGCCCAAATCCACCGCATAGCCCAATGCCTCGCGCGATTCATATCCAAAAACCTGGCTGGTCATCAATCCCACAACCGAAGCCACCTTGAATGAGTAATCATAGACTTCTTCAAAGCTCTGGTAGCGATTTTTATAAAGATCCATGCATACGCCTTCCATCAGCTCGAAAGGCATTGCAATAGGAATATGATATTTCTTCAACACATCAGAAAATGCAATCAAAATAGCGTTTTCATGAGAAAAACCATCGTAGGTGTCCTGCAATTTTTGTTTCCAGAGATCCAGTTTCTGTTTAATATCATCCCCGCTTAGATTCTCTCGTTCCATGAAATCTTCCGCTTCGTCCACCAGATCATCGATGTAGCGACAAAGCGCATAGATGGCAAAAATTCCCCGCTGCTTGTGATTGGGCAGAAAGCGCGTAGCCATGTAAAAAGTCTTAGCATGGTATCGGGTAATAGCCCGACATTCGGCATATGCCTGTTTGAGACGTTCGTCTTCAATCTCATCAATCACCGATCGATGGAAAGAAGTCCGTTGATAAAATGGCTTGATAAGTGAATATGATAGTCTAAGAAGATCAGTCATAAACCTTTTGATTATTTATTTCAACTTATGCAATGCTAATTTGTTATCAAATAGTTCCTTACAAAATCAGGGATATCACTACAATACGAATGGACTGCAAATTTGGATTTCAATTCTTCTAAACTTTTTCTGATTTTCTATGAGTCTGTCGGACTTATGAAATTGTACCGAAAAATTGTCAATTTGAGACAGATCCTGGGGTCTTTTGAGGCGAATAGTGCCTCTGTTTAACGACAAAGAGCTCGAAATTTGACCAAATCTGACGGTTTTGCAGTATATTTAGCTAAGTCTGCCAGACTCCTTTTGACATTAAAATTCACATAATCCCTAATCCTGAATAAGATGAACATCGATTCAAAGGCACTCGAAAACTGCATCACAAAAACGAACGTACCCGGCCACGGCGAACCTTACCGAGGTAAAGTGCGCGATGTTTATTCACTTGAGGATGATAAACTGGGCATCGTTGCCAGCGATCGCATTTCGGCTTTTGATCATATTATGAAACAGGCTATCCCCTATAAAGGACAGATCCTCAACTCGCTGGCCGCTTTTTCTTTTGACAAGGTGGACGATCTGGTTGCAACACATATAATTGATGTGCCCCATCCTAATGTAACGATTGCTAAAAAGTGTGAACCTGTTCCCATTGAGGTTGTAATCCGGGCTTGTCTAACGGGACATGCGGCTCGCGTTTATAAATCTGGCAAGCGCGAACTATGTGGCGTGGAGTTACCTGATGGGATGGTAGAAAATCAAAAATTCTGGCAGCCGATTTTGACCCCCGCTACCAAAGCCGAGGAAGGCCATGATGAAGATATTTCAGAAAAAGAAATTCTAAATCGTGGTATTGTGGATCCTGACATCTGGAAGGTGATTCGTGAAAAAGCTTTCAAAATTTTTGAACGAGGACAAGAAATCGCCCGGGAACAGGGGTTAATTCTCGTCGATACCAAATACGAGTTTGGACTTTATGATGGAGAAGTCACCCTCATTGACGAGGTGCATACAGCCGACTCGTCCCGCTATTTTTATGCAGATGAATACGAGGAGCGACTCAAAAAAAGGAAACCTCAAAAGCAACTTTCTAAAGAGTTTCTGAGAGAGTGGCTAATGGATCATGACTTTCAAGGCAAACAAGGACAACCTTTACCCGACTTGCCGGATGAATTTCGCTGGAAAGTTTATGAACGCTACACCGAACTATTTGAAAAGTTGACCGGAAAAACATTCGAACCCAAGCCGCTGAAAATCTCTGAATTTAACCAAGAGCTCAAAGATATTTTTGATCATTATGTCTAGCCTGATATAAGTTTGAGATAAAAATATATATCCCAATCGGAATCAACATAGTTATTAAAGGCATCATTATATCATTTACCGCCGTATTCAACTCTTGGTAGCTTCTTATCCTCTATAAAAAATTAAGAATATATATACCCCGGTTTCAATAGCACCGGCATCAAAAGACAAGGCGGATGACGCTGAAATTACTCTATGTTTAAAAAAGGAGGTTGGGCAAATCGGTTGGAAGGTTCATTTCGTGTAGCTATTCAAACACAACAAATTCTACGATTCCCACTGTATTTGTTCGTTTTATGCTCACAAAAAATAAACAGAATAACCAGAACTTGGCTGATATAATGTCTAATGGAACGAGACTCATCACCATGAGTGGATTTTTGCACTTCACTCTTTTCAATTCACAAGTTCAAAGTAGGGAGATTTTATAGAATTATCTGAGCTTCTTACAGTGGATGGATTATTCGCCTTCTTATAAAGTAGACGTACACCGACTGCTGCAAAGAATTTAGAATGACATGCTCAGAGACGGATATCTTGCTAATTGAAAATTGTTTGTTAAGCTTCGACCGATGATGTAGAAGTATTTTTCCGAAATTTAGCTAAACGAGCTAAAGCTCTTTTACCGCGTAAAGCTTTTCGAGCAAAGACCTTTTCATCCTCATTTTGATCCAGATATTCTTCAAAGGACTTCCGCTCAGCCTTATCTAAGTTGCCATCTAAATAGTCGCTCAAGAAGTCTGTAAGAACCTCGTCACTGTCAAATGCTGTATTTTTCATGATAAGAGGGTAATAGATTATTAAACAAGTTCATACCTACATCTATTACCCTCTTACCCGGTTAAGAAGAAATTGTTTCGGGATAAACGTAATTTTCCAATAATTCCTGAAGTTGGGCCCTTCCTCGGTTAATACGAGACTTAACCGTACCCATTGGTAAGTCAGCAATTTCGGATATTTCTTCATACGAAAGTTGCTGGATATCACGCAATACAACAACCTCTCTGAAATCATCACTAAGCTCCATAAGCGCCTTTTCAAGCTCATCGACACACATTTTTTCGTGCAGCGAATCGTCAGGCAGAATGTCCGTATCCTCCAGCTTCATGGGACGGTCTTCGGAATCATTAGGATCTTCATGGATGGTCACCTTCGTCATACGCTTTTTCTTCTTGTACAAACTTTTAGCCAGATTGATGGCAATGGTGTACATCCACGTAGAAAATTTAGCTATACGCTCATAAGAATGACGACTGCGGAACACACGAAAAAATGTTTCCTGTACCAAATCTTCGCAATCCTGATGGTTATGCGTATAGCGATATAAAAAGTTATGTAAGCGATCCTGGTACCGATTAACTAATAAATTAAATGCTTGTTCATAACCAGATTGAAATTGTTCCATTAAGTCTTCATCAGACATTTTTTGAAGTTCTGATCTGGAAACAGCTTGCATATATGACCCCTAGTTTGGTTGCAATTGATAATTCCAGGAGTCATCAACCTTCCGATAAATACTGTTGTACTAGTTGATGATCCTTTTGATCATCAGGAGAAGGATCGTTGAGGGGTCCATCGTTGTAAAGCCTTTCGAAGCTCGATCGGCATCCAACAGTGCTTCAAATATTCTGGGCATTTCGGACAGCTGAAAAGCTGATGCGTCTTTCCAGAGCTTGTTGAAGTACCAACCATTATTGATACCCAAGGTATCCTGAACTTGTTTTTTGGTATTACCCTGTCCGGCCAGACGCCGAATTTTCCAGATGTTTGAAAACACATTGTAAAAGAACCCCACGGAACGAATAATTTCTCCCGTGTTCGCTTTAGAGTGTTGCAACATCTGTTCCGCAATAAACAGGGCTTCGTCCAGGTTTCGTGAAAATAGGGCATCTTTAAGCTCAAACACCGAATATTCGCGATAGAGACCTATTATTTTTTTTATATCACTCTCTGTGATGGTATCAGAAGTGTCTACAAAAGTGCACACTTTATCTATTTCTGTGGACAGTAACTGCAAGCTGTTGCCCACATATTGTGCCAGCATTTGAGCTGCAGGCGGGGCTATCTTTTTATTATGATGATTCTGTACCCAGGCAATAATCCAGTCAGGCAGGCGATATTCAGGTACTTCCTCAAATTCGTGAACACCAACATGGTTACTTTTTTTAAGAGCTTTGCCAAGCTTAGTTCGCCCGGAAGGTTTCTTCGTGTCAAAACAGACGAACAACGTTGTAGGATTGGGCTGCTCTAAATAGGGAATCAGATCATTGACCTCTCCCCCATAGCCGGCTGAACTATCCGCATAGCCACTGAGCTCCTTAAAATCCCGGAGGATGACCACCCGCAGCTCGGCCATCATAGGAAAACTTCGAATGATGGACAGTACTTTCTCGGGCGTCACATCCCGGCCATAGAGCAAATCAAAATTAAAGTCCTTTTGGTTCGGCGG
>Ga0209921_1000311_pt1 | contig 16171 bp, 16 predicted proteins | sample SalPonF2_C_D2_MG_FD_185730 | JGI IMG/M metagenome (GOLD analysis project Ga0209921, IMG submission 185730) | Salt pond soil microbial communities from South San Francisco under conditions of wetland restoration - Salt Pond MetaG SF2_C_D2_MG... ...
CATCGAAGCGGTCCCTCCTCCCGGCAGCGACTTACGAGGCTTGAACCTCGGCCGCAGCTCGGGTCTGGCAGTACCGGGTGAGGCGAAGCGAGCCCGAACCAATCTTTCTTAAAACTTAACACTTAAACCCAGATTTTCCATTAGGGATTTTCAAGTCCTGGGATTTGGGGTGGCCCGGCGGCATTGGCCCAAAGCCCGGCGAACCAGGCCCGTTTGCGCCGAGGCAGTGAGAGCATCAGGCGGTTTTGGCTGGCGTCCCTGTGCCACGCCCCGCCGACGGCCAGCACGAGGCCATGCAGGGTCGACAGCGTGTGCTGTACACGGGAGCGCAACACCGCCTGACGGAACACGCTCATCAAGTTGTAGGCCAACATGGCAAAGCCCAGGGCGGCCTCAGTGGCCCAGAAGTCGCCCAGGTTAAACGCCTCGAGCCCGAAGTCAGCCTTGAGTTCCTTGATGCGGTTCTCGCAGTCGGCCCGTCCCCGGTACAGGCGCCAGACCTGCGCCGGGGGCAGATCGAGCGTGGTCACAAACGCCCCATAGCGCCAGCCCTGGATCGCCGGATCCTCGGCAAACAGGGACAAGCTCTTGCCCGGTGCGTTCTTGCGCTTGACCGATTGACGCACCACGATCAGTCGCCGCGGTGCGTCCCAGCCCTTGGCCTGGTAAGGCAGTTCGGTCAGCTCCAGGCCCGGCTCCAGGGCCCACCAACCCTCGGCTTGGTAAAGCCTGCGTTGCAGGGGCTGGGTCAGGCGTGCGGCCACGATGTAGGCGATGCGCTTGCCTTCCAGGGCCTGGAGAACCGCCCCATCGAAGAACCCGCTGTCGGCCCGCAGCAGACCGACGTGCTTGTCGCCCAGATGATGCAGCGTCGCCTCCAGGAAGCGCAGCACGTTGTGCGCGCTATGCGTGTTGCCCGGACGTAGCCAGAAGTTGGCCACCAGGCGCGCCTCGGCCACGAACGCCAGCAAGGGGTGGTGGCTCGGCCTGCCCCGACGACCCGGGTTGTAGCCCCGTCTCGCACCCTCCTGCTCGCCATGGCGGGTCAGGACCGTCGAGTCCACATCCAGCGTCACCTGTTTGAGTGCCCCGATCTGCCCGAACAGCCAGCGGTAGGCCGCCGCCTGTACGCGCTCGTTGGTCAGCATGTCAAAACGCTGGAACAGCCGCATGATGGCCTTGTGTTCGGCCACCCGCGTCCAGCCGAACAGGCGCGTGAGCGTCCCATCCATGCGCACCGTCTCGGCATGAGCGAACCGACACGCTCCGCACCAGATCGACACGATGAACTGTTCGATCAGTTGCGCCGGTGCATAGCCACGGTGCGAACCCGGGCCCGGCAACGACCACTGACCCAGCGCCTCACGAAACTCCAGCGTGTCGAGCAGACGTTTGAGCAGCGCCAAACCGCCCCAAGCCGTCACTTCCCGGTCGCTGAAGCTCACCGAGAAGCCATCTCCTTCCAACCGCTTCCGGACCATGGCACCACATCCCCACCCTATTCAACGGGTTGCTCTAATGGTTTCCATTAGAACGCATTCTCGCTCCTCCGCGCCAAACCGGAGTCTCGGCTCACGCTATACCCTCATTGGGTGCTAATGGAAAATCTGGGTTTAAGTGTTAAGTGTTAAGTCACGAGGCGACGGATTCTGATTCCGCCGCTGTTTATCTGCTGGCTCGCCTTGAGGGCGGAGAACTGCCGGGCTGCAAACGACGGCACAAAGACACCAAATGGCATGAGATATTCTCCACTTAAAACTTAACACTGACCCCGGACGGGCTACCGAACACGACCTAGCCCCGCGCTGTATTCAGACTCCCTTTTCCGCCTCCTTCGCCAACGTCCCGGCCCGGTAATCTTCAAGTGCCTGGCCGATCTCCTTGCGGGTGTTCATCACGAACGGACCGTACTGGACCACCGGCTCGCCCAGGGGCTTTGCCGCCAGCAGCAGGAAGCGCCCGCCCTCGTCGCCGGCGACGACCTGAACCAGATCGCCGTCACCCAGCAGGCCGGCCGAGCCGGCCGCCAGGGTGCGGGCCGTTTCGCCCTCGCCCACCGTGGCCTCGCCGTCCCACAGGTACAGGAAGGCATTGTGACCAGGCGGAATTTCATGGCGCAGCGTGGCGCCGGCGTCGAGGGCCAGGTCGAGGAACAGCGGCTCGGTGCTGATCCCGTGCACGGCGCCGGTGAAACCCCGCCAGGCGCCGGCGATGATCTTGACGCGGCCGCCGTCGAAGCTGGCTTCCGGGATGTCCTCCGGGGAAATGTCCCGGTAGGACGGGGGTTTCATCTTCTCCCGGGCCGGCAGATTGATCCACAGCTGGAAGCCATGCATGCGACCCGACTCCTGCTGCGGCATCTCCGAGTGGATGATGCCCCCGGCGGCGGTCATCCACTGCACGCCACCGCTGCGCAGGTCGCCGCGGTTGCCGAGGTGATCCTCGTGCAGCATGTGGCCCGCGAGCATGTAGGTCACGGTTTCGAAGCCCCGGTGAGGGTGCGGCGGGAAACCGGCGATGTAGTCATCCGGATCGTCGCTGGCAAACTCGTCCAGCATCAGGAAGGGATCCAGCCGGGCGGCATCCGACTGGCCGAGGCTGCGGCGCAACCGCACGCCCGCACCATCCGAGGTCGCCATGGCGCGCACCACGCGCGCGATCTCGCGTGTCTTCATGCGGGTTGCCTCCAGCCGGGAAATGATGGAATCATTCTACACTTGGCCACCCTTCGCTACCGGTCGCGTGCGGCAATCTCCTTTTGCACGAGTGCCTCGATCTCGTCCCAGGACTCCGCTTGCGGGCCGGGCAGATCGCGGTTGCTGGAGTTGCCCACCACGATCGTGCGGTGGCCGTCGCGGCGCAACGCCTCCAGGGCCCACTCGCCGAATCCGTAGCTGACCTGATCGGTAAGCCGGGAGACCTTGACGCCGAGCCACTCCGCCGCGATCGGCCGCAGGTCGCCGACAAAGTCGGCCACGACCCCGTCGAGGTCCACGCCCAGCACGAACTGCTTTTCGTTGGTCATGGTACTTTCCCGGCCGCGGCAGGCTGCCGACCCGGTCAAGCTTACCAATCCTCCCGAGGGTATTGTCAGGTCCCCAGCGGCTCCCTGGGCCCCCGTGCGCGGGCACGAAGAGGGGTTGCGGTGGCGCTGCCCGGCGTCGCCCGCGCGATGACGGACCGGCCGGCAGGAACGCCGGGGTGCGGCATCGCCTTTGACCGGGTTGGCAATAAGCATCGCCCGCGGCGGCGTGCCGATGCCGGGAAACGTGCCGGCGATCCTGGGGCTGCGCCGCGAGGCCGGGGCCGACCCCGGCCGGCCCACCGCCGCTGCTGGTGCGCGGGCATCCGCCGTCCCTGTGCCGACCCCCGTCCGGCCGGCGGGTCATGAGCGAACGATACCGTCAGCCCGCGGTCGTAAAAATACGAAGCATGTGAAACCAGAGCGGGCAATGACAACCCGCCGGGGGGTAAGGAGTATCAATCATGGCGACGGCGAACGAGAAGACCTGGGACCTGCCCACGCGGGTGCTGCACTGGGCTCTGGCGATCACGATCACCGTACAGCTGGCCGACAGCTTTTTCATCGACGCGTCCCAGACACGGGCGTTCTTCTATGTGCACGAGGCGATCGGCCTGGCCGCCGCGCTGATCATCCTGTTGCACTGGATGTGGAGCTTTGCCAATCTTGATCTGCACCTGCTGTTTCCCTGGTGGGGGGAGGGCTGGGAGCGTGTCAAGGCCGAATCCCGCGACCTGCTGCGCGGTCGGCTGCCGTCGGGGGGACGCCGGGCCGGCCTGTCGAGCTTCGTTCACGGGCTGGGACTGCTTGCGGTCACCGCCATGGGCCTGACCGGGTTCCTCATTTTCGTGGTAGTGCCGGGCGGTCGCGGCGCGATGGCCCACTCGACGCACTACCAAGCCTTCACCGACCTGTCCGCGGTGCACGCGTTCTTCTCCTGGTTCGTCTGGGTGTACTGGGGCGGCCACGTCGGCAGTGCCCTGGTGCATCTGTTCCGGCGCGAGCCCGTCTTCGGCGAGATATTCCTGAACGGCGGGGCGGCGGAGCACGGCTGAGCCGCCGGTGGTCAGGGCGCAGCCGATGTTCGTGCGGTCCCGAACAGGGCAGCGAGCGCGTGCATGGCACCGCGCGATGCGCGCCAGGCAAGCCACGCAAAGCCCAGCGGCAATACGACCACCTCCAGCAGGAAAATGCCCACCATCCGGGTCACCTGCTCGACAACCCGGTCGAAGCCCTGCTTCAGTGTTTCCAGCGCCTGACGTACGCGGGTGAGCACCTTCGCCTGGTCCCGAAGCCGCCCCACCACGGACCCGTTTTCCTCACGCGTCCGCGCGATCTCCTGCACCCCGCTGGTCTGGGCGTGCAGGGCCCGGGAAGCGTCGTCCAGCGGGCCGGACAGCGCGGTCAGGTACACCCCCTGGGAGGCCAGTACCACCAGCACCGGTGCAAAGCGGATCAGCATGGCGAACCCGAAAACCCGGACCGCGGCACCGCCGGCCGGCCCGGTCCCGCCGCGCCTGCCGGAGACCAGCAGCACCGGCACCGCCAGGACCGAAAGGGCCACCTTGACCGACAACGCGGACATCAGCGTCAGCAGCACCTTCTCCGCCGCGAGCACGGCGAGCGCGCCGAACAGAACCCAGGTGAAACGCTCGAGCAGATCGTCCAGCGGCTCGAGCACTTTGCCCGCGGCGACCACCGCGCCCACGCCGAACGGCTCGACCTGGATCTCGGTGCCCTTGATCACGGCGATCGCCGCGTTGATCGCGCGTGCCCCCACGAACACGGTCACGCCCTCGTGGATCGAGCGATCCAGGTAGCGCATGCCCTGGCCGGTGAGCGGCTCGGCCCAGACCGCGCCCAGCAGCACCAGCACCAGGAGCACCCGGAACACCGGCCCCCGGCGCGCTTCAGAAACGGCCAAGTCCGTCTCCTTCGCGTACCATACCGGCAACCGACGCGGTGTTGACGACGTGGCCCCGCCCCGCCCCCAGCATCGCCGGGAGCAGCGCCTTGATTACCCGGAAGCTGCCGTGCAGGTTGGTACGAAGCACCAGCTCGAACTGCTCCGGCGTGACCTCGGTGACCCGGCGCGGGCGTGCCAGCCCGGCACAGTTCACCAGCAGGTCGGGCGCTCCCACCGCGCGGCTGAGCTCACCCGGCACCGCCTCGACTGCGGCGCCGTCGGTAACATCGAGAGGGTGGCCGCGGACCGTTCGGTCCGGGTCGGGACGAACCGCCATGAGCTCCGCGGTGGCCATGGACAGGCGATCGGGGTCCCGGGCGAAGATGTGCACGTCGGCACCCCCGCAGACCGGCGCGCGGGCCACGGCCAAGCCGATGCCGCTGGACCCCCCGGTGACGTAGCCGGTGCGATAGCGGGGTTGCTTCATCCCTCCTCCGCGCGTCCGGAGCCGACCGGTCACCGGCGCATTCTCGTCTGAACCAGCCGTACCCTGGAACCCGGCGGCACAGGCGCGGCGTGCCGCCACGTGGTACTGCGTAACCGGGATGCGGCCCTGGCACGGCGATCCCCTAGCCGCCCGAATTCTTCCAGGCGCCATTCTCACCCGGCGCCGGCGCCGCAGACCAGTCCTCTATCCTGGGGTGATGCGTGGCTGGCACCCGGGTAGGTACGCAGCCGGGGGCTCCGCCGCCATCCGGGCTCGCAGCCGCGCCCGGCCTTCCGGCTGCCCGCCGTTGCAAGAGCGCCGGGCTACAGGTTGAATGGAGGTATAGTGGACTCGCCCGGCATACCGGGCGACCAATAGAGAATCCGCGGACCTCAATCAAGGAGACCCGGCCATGGAATACCTCCACACGATGCTGCGCATCAGCGACCCGGACCAGAGTCTGGACTTCTTCTGCAACAAGCTGGGCATGGTCGAGATCAGCCGCAGGGAGGTCGAGAAGGGACGCTTCACGCTGATCTTCCTCGCCGCGCCCGACGACGTCGAGCGTGCCCGCCAGAACAGGGCGCCCATGGTGGAGCTTACCTGGAACTGGGACCCCGAAGAACTCGGCGGCGGGCGCAATTTCGGCCACCTCGCCTACCGCGTGGACGATATATACGCGACCTGCCAGAAGCTGATGGATGCCGGCGTCACCATCAATCGCCCGCCGCGCGATGGCCGCATGGCCTTCGTCCGCAGCCCGGACGGGATCTCGATCGAGCTCCTGCAGAAAGGCGATGCGTTGGAACCGAGCGAGCCGTGGGTTTCCATGGACAACACGGGCACCTGGTAAGCCGGGCGCAAAGGCTTACCGATGTCCGGACCGCTGCACGGCTATCGCGTCATTGACGTTACCTCGATGGTCTCGGGGCCGCTGGCGACGATGATGCTGGCCGACCAGGGCGCCGAGGTAATCAAGATCGAAAATCCCGCCGGCGGCGACCTCACGCGCCTGGCGCCGAACCGGCAGGGCGGCCTGTCGGCTGCCTTCCTCAACAACAACCGCAACAAGCGTTCGGTGACGCTGGATCTCAAGCACGACCGGGGTCGCGAAGTGTTCCTGCGCCTGGTGGCCTCGGCGGATGTGTTCGTGCAGAACTTCCGTCCCGGCGTGGCGGGGCGCATGGGGATCGGCGAGGAGGCGCTCAGACGCGTGGCGCCGGAGATCGTTTACGTTTCCATCAGCGGCTTCGGCGAGCACGGACCGTACGCCACGCAGCCGGTCTACGATCCATTGATCCAGGCGCTGTCGGGCCTGACCACGATCCAGGCCGGGTCCGATGAACGCCGGCCGCGGCTGGTCCGGACCATCCTGCCGGACAAGCTCACCGGCGTAACCGCCGCCCAGGCCATCACCGCCGCCTTGCTCGCGCGCGCGCGGGGTGGCCATGGCCAGCACGTGAAGGTGTCGATGCTCGGCGCGGTGGTGGCCTTCCTGTGGTCCTCGGACATGGGCGGCCAGACGTTCGTCGAGCATGAAATCTCCCAGCAGCACGCAGCCAGCTTCATTGACCTCGTCTACGAGACCGCCGACGGTTACGTGAGCGTCGCGGTGCAATCGGACCGCGAGTGGAAGGCGCTCGCACGCGCACTGGACCACCCCGAGTGGCTGGAGGACCAGCGTTTCGCCACCCCGGCGCAGCGCCACGAGAACATCGATGACCGTTTGGCGCTTACCCAGGAGGCGCTGCGCCCGCTGCGCGCCGAGCACTGCCTGGCGCGGCTGCGGCAGGCCGGCGTGCCGTGCGCGCCGGTGCTCACGCGAAGCGAGATGATCCGGCACCCCCAGATCACCGGCAACGAGATCATCCTGGAGTCCGACCACCCCCGCGCCGGGCGACTGCGACAGGCAGCTCCGCCGGCGCAGTTCTCCCGCGATACGGCCGATCTCCGCCGCGGCGCCCCGGTACTCGGGGAGGACACCGATGCCGTGCTCGGTGAGCACGGCTACTCGCCGTCGGAGATCACACGGTTGCGGGAAGCGGGTGCGCTTGGCCGCAGCTGACCCGGGCGCAAGGAGAGGTCAGGGATGCTCTCCAGCTCACTGCCGGGGACGCGCAGCCGCCGGCCGCCGGCTGCTCTGCCGGGTCCACCGGAGCAGCCCGACCACGCCCGCGGCCCGCGCGGGGTGGATGCTACCGACCGTTTCGGAGGTATTGTCAGGCCTCAGCGCCGTCGTGCGCTTCATCGGGCAGGCGGGGAGCGCACGGCGCTTCCCCGCGGGCGGCTCCCCGGGCCGCTGCGGCCTGACAACAGCTTCGAAAAGATTGGTAACCCGTAGAATCTATGGAACACTTGGGCCTCGGAGCATTCAAAGCAAGTGTGGTGTGCCGCGGCGCACGGCGATCCACCACGCTGTTGCGAGGGGACCGATTTCCGGGGCCGGAGATATCCCGGAACAGGTCCTCTTTGGCGTGTGCGGGGCACGCAAATCCACTCCCAGGCAGAACCAGACAAGGGGCATTCAGGATGAAATCCAGAATCTTGGCGCTTGCCGCGCTGCTCTTCGTGAGCACATTCGTCTACGCTGGGCTCGCCGCCACGCCGGTCGCGGATCAGCCGGCCTTCGCCCAGAGCGGCGGCCGTCTCGCCTACGAGCAGAACACCATCGATATCGTGAACAAGTATGGTGCGAGCGTGGTTGCGATCAACGTGACCGTGAAGGGCAAGCGCGTTAATCCGATGCAGAACGTGCCGCCGCAGTTCCGGCAGTTCTTCAAGCAGTTCATGCCGCCCGGCTTCAACAGCCAGCAGGGGTTCCAGCCGGTGGAGCGCGCCGCGGGCAGCGGCTTCGTGGTGGACAACCAGGACGAGATCATCACCAACTACCACGTGGTCGGGGACGCGCTGGAAAACGACAAGGCGAAGCTGGCGCACAACGCGAAGGTGACCGTGCGGTTCCCCGGGGAGAAGAAGGAGCTGCCGGTCAAGGTGGTTGGCGTGGACCAGTCCTACGATCTCGCCCTGCTCCGGGTCGCGCCCAAGGACAAGGACAAGATCCCGAAGGACGTCCAGCCAATCCCCCTGGCGGACTCGAACAAGGTCCGGGTGGGCGAAAAGGCAATCGCGATCGGCAACCCGTTTGGCCTCCAGTCGACCGTGACCCAGGGCATCGTCTCCGCTCTCAACCGCCGCCAGGAAGCCATGGTGAGCGGCGTGCCAATCTCCTACATCCAGACCGACGCCGCCATCAACCCGGGCAACTCCGGCGGCCCGCTGCTGAACTCCAAGGGGCAGGTAATCGGGATCAACGACGAGATCCTGGCGCCCCATGGCACCTTCATCGGCGTCGGCTTCGCCATCCCCAGCAACCTGATCCGCCAGCACCTGTCCGAGCTGCAGAAGGGCGGCTTCATCAAGAAGGCGCAGATCGGCGTCAGCGTCATTTCGCTGAACGACTACCCGGACTCGGTGCGCCAGACGCTGAACCTGCCGGACCACGGCGTGATGATCGTGCAGGTCGCACCCGGCGGGCCCGCGGACAAAGCCGACCTGAAGGGCGCGCAGTTCACCGTAACCGTTAACGGCCAGCAGTGGCCGGCCGGCGGCGACATCATCCTCAAGGTGAACGGCAAGAATGTGAAGGACGCCTCGACCCTGCAGTCCTACGTGTTCTCCCACAAGGCGGGCGACCACGTGAAGCTGGAGATCGAGCACAAGGGGCACAAGCGCAACGTCACGGTAACGCTCGCGGTGTTGAACAAGAAGCAGGACCGCCAGCTGATGCAGCAGCACCCCTGACGGGCCCCGTCACCGGTCCGATCCCGTCCGGGACGGACCGGCCGCAGTTCTTCCAGCGGCCCCGCCCCCGGCGGGGCCCTTTTTTGATCGCCTCCGCGCAAGCCCGGACCGGTCCACCGCGGGCGATTTCGTCATCGGGTCGCGTGTCGGTTATGGTTGATGCAATCCGAAACCCGGCGGCCGCGCCTGCCGCAAACCCTCCGGAGTCCGACATGGAACTCGAGCTGAGCGAAGAGCACCGCATGCTCTCCGAGCTGGTCGCACGCTTCGTGCGCGACGAGCTGATGCCGCTGGAACGCGTGGTCCTTGAGCGCGAGGCTGCCGGGGAAGGCGCGCGCCTGGCCCGGGAGGAAAGCGTCGCCATCGACGCCAGATCCCGCGAGTTGGGCCTGTGGGGCCTGGACGCCCCGGAGAGCGTCGGCGGGTCGGACCTGCCCACGGTGGCCCTGGTGGGAGTCAACGAGGAGCTTGGCACCACGATCACCCCCTACGTCTTTCCGCCCGACTCGCCCAACCTGCGGATGCTGATGGTAGCGGTGAACGACGACCAGCGCGCCCGCTATCTGGAACCGTACGTCCGCGGGGGCACCGTCTCGGCTATCGCCATCTCCGAGCCTGGCGCCGGCAGTGATCCGGCAGCCATGACCACCCGCGCGGTGCGCGACGGCGATGACTGGGTGCTCCGCGGGCGCAAGATCTGGATCAGCCGCGCGGCGGAGGCCGACTTCACCATCGTCATGGCCGTGACTGACCGCACGAAGGGCCCCCGGGGCGGCATCTCCGCCTTCCTGGTCGATCGCGGCACGCCCGGCTTCAACGTACTGCGGCGGATCCCCATGATCGGCGGCATGTTCACCTACGAGCTGGCGTTAGAGGACTGCCGCCTGCCGGCGGGCCAGCTGCTGGGAGAAGAGGGTCACGGGTTCGCGCCCATGCAGCACCGCCTGGCCACTAGGCGCCTGGAAATGGCCTGCTGGTGCCTGGGCATAGCGCGCCGGGCGCTGGAGATGATCTGCCAATACGCGCCCGATCGCCTCACCTTCGGCAAGCCTCTGGCCGAGCGCCAGACGATCCAGTGGTGGGTTGCGGACGCCGCGACGCGCATACACGCTTGCCGGCTTATGGCCTATGATGCAGCCTGGAAGCTGGATCAGGGGCGCGACGTGCGGACTGAGATCTCCATGATCAAGGTCTATGCCACGGAGATGGCGTGGGAGGTGGTCGACCACGCGATGCAGGCCTACGGCGCCATGGGCGTAACCCGGGAGATGCCGCTGCACCTGATGGCCAGCCGGGTGCGCAACATGCGCATCTTCGACGGACCCAGCGAGGTGCATCGCTGGGTGATCGCGCGCAAACTGCTGGGGCTACGCCGCTGAGCGCGCCCGAAGAACGCCTAACGCATCCGAGGAGCCCGAACATGACCGAGTCGCGCTACGGTGACGTGTCGGTGTCGAACGACGCCCACGTGGCCCTGGTCGAAATCCACCGGCCGCCGCACAACTTCTTCGACTTCGAACTGATCCGCGATCTCGCCGACGCCTTCGAGGCGCTGGATGCCGATCCGGATTGCCGTTGTCTGGTGCTGGCCAGCGAGGGACGCTCCTTCTGCGCTGGTGCCGACTTCCGTAAGCCCGCCTCGGCCGGCCTGGCGGGGCGTGACTCCGGTCAAGGCAACCCGCTTTACAGCGAGGCAGTGCGCCTGTTCTCCTCACGCAAGCCCGTGGTCGGAGCGATCCAGGGCCCCGCCGTGGGCGGCGGGCTGGGACTGGCGCTGGTGCCAGACTTCCGCGTGGCGACGCGCGACGCGCGCTTTTGCGCCAACTTCGTCAAGCTCGGCATCCATCCCGGCTTCGGCCTCACGCATACCCTGCCGCGGGTGATCGGCACCCAGCGCGCGGCGCTGATGTTCTATACCGGGCGTCGCATCAAAGGCGAGGAAGCGGTGCAGTGGGGCCTGGCCGACGTGCTGGCCGAGCGCGGAAAGGAGCGGGAAACGGCCATGCGCCTGGCCGCCGAAATCGCGGGGAACGCCCCTCTAGCGGTGCAGTCGACGCGCGCCACCATGCGCGAGGGCCTGGCCGGCGTGGTGCGCACCCAGACCGACCACGAGTTCGTCGAACAGGCCCGGCTGGTGCAGACGGAGGATCACCGCGAGGGTATCCGCGCGGTCAGCGAGCGTCGGCCGGGCAACTTCAGCGGCCGCTGAGCAACACGGGCCGGAAGGCTCGGGAGGAGGCGACACCATGGCAACGCTCGATCGCTCCGGGGTGAGCATCTACTACGAGGTCCACGGCAGCGGACCCGTCATCCTGCTCTCCCACGGCTATTCCGCCACCTCGCAGATGTGGCGCGGCCAGATCGAGACGCTCACGCGCAACCATCGCCTGGTGCTCTGGGATATGCGCGGCCACGGTCGCAGCGACAGCCCGGAGGACCCCGACGCGTACAGCGAGGCGTTGACCGTGGACGATATGGCCGCCCTGCTCGACGAAGTCGATGCGGAGCAGGCGCTCGTGGGCGGGCTTTCGCTCGGCGGCTACATGTCGCTGGCGTTCCACTTGGCGCACCCCGAACGGGTGCGCGCGCTGATGGTCATCGATACCGGCCCGGGTTTCCGCAAGGACACGGCGCGCGAGGACTGGAACCGCAACGCGCTGCGCACGGGTGAACGCCTCGAGAGCATGGGGCTCGAGGCCCTGCAGGGCCTCAGTCGGGAGATGGCCACCAGCACCCACCGCTCGGCGAAGGGACTGGCATTGGCCGCACGCGGCATGCTTACTCAGCGCGATGCACGGGTAATCGACTCCCTGCCCCATATCGCGGTCCCGACCCTGATCGTGGTCGGGGCGAACGATGAGCCCTTCCTGCCGGCCGCCGAGTACATGAACCGCAAGATTCCGGATTCCCGCAAGGTGGTCATCCCGAACGCCGGTCACGCGGTGAACCTGGACCGGCCAGAGCCATTCAACCGGGCAGTCGCCGAGTTCCTCGCGAAACTCGACGGCGCCTGACGGCATCGGAGGGCGACCGCGGCCAGCCGCCGCCGCGCCGAGACCACAACCAACCGAGGAGGCACCCGAAATGAAGCTTTACGACGCCGATTTCGCTCCCAGCCCGCGCCGGGTACGGATCTTTCTCGCCGAGAAGGGCATCGAGATCCCGACGGTAAAGGTCGACCTGCGCAACCGGGAGCAGTTGGGAGAGGAATTCCACAAGGTCAATCCCTGGTGTACCGTACCGGCCCTGGAGCTGGATGACGGCACCCGCCTCAGCGAAATCCCGGTGATCTCCCTGTACTTCGAGCAGCTCCATCCCGAGCCGCCGCTGATAGGGACGGACGCGAAGGACCGGGCCCTGGTCATGATGTGGGACCGGCACATGGAGCAGGACGGCGTGGCGGCCGTCGCGGAGGCCTTCCGCAACTCGCATCCCGCGTTCAAGGACCGGGCCCTGACCGGCCCCCACGACGTTGCCCAGATTCCCGAGCTGGCCGAGCGCGGCCGCAAGCGCTACGGCTGGTACCTGGAAGCCCTCGACAGGCGCCTGGCGGATGCGGAGTTCGTCGCCGGCGAGCGCTACACCATCGCCGATATCACGGCGCTGGCCGCGGTCGACTTCGCGCGCGCGGTCAAGGTCGGCGACATCGACGGCCACGCCAACGTGCAGCGCTGGTACGACAAGGTCAGCTCCCGCCCGAGCGCGAAGGCCTGAGTCATTGTGCGAGGGAGGGCGCCACGGCGCCTTCCTCCCCCGCCCGGCCACCACATCGGGCCCGCTATCCGCAGCGGCAGCCGGATGCAACGGAAGCTCCGGATTGATCGGGGCGTCGCCGTGGGGGGCGAGCCGTTTCCGGCCCGGGAAGCGCGGGGAAGCCCCGTCCGGCACCCGGGACGCCGGGGGTCCTTTGCTTTCGCGCTCCGGGCCGCCGTCGTCGACGCGCCCCCGAACGTCCGGCCGCTCACCAGGCCGTCTCCAGCAGGGAAACCAGGTCCTTTCGGGTCACCTCGGCACCGACCGTCCCGGACCGCTCCACTTCCCTGAGCACCGTGCCGGCGATCGAGGTCAGCTCGTCGACCGGCACGTCGAAGTCCCGCAGCCGTGTCGGCAGGCCGAGCTCGGCGATCAGCCGCGCCGTCCGGTCCGCGCAATCCGCTGCCGCTGGCCCGGGATCGCCATCACCCCAGGCAACGCCGAAGCCCTCGGCCACGGGCCCGAAACGTTCCGGCGCGCGGTCGGCCATGTAGCGCATTACGTGCGGCAGCGTGATGCACGAGGTGATGCCATGCGGCACGTCCCAGCGGGGGCCGATCTGGTGCCCGAGGGCGTGAGAGATGCCAAACCCGGTGTTCGTTGCCCCGAAGATCGACAGCCAGGCCGCCAGCTGGCAGTAGCCGCGCCGGGCGAGGTCAGTGTTATCGGGCTCCGACACCGACGCCGGCAGATGCTCCCGCAGTAGCCGCATGGCCCGCGTCGCGAGCGTGTCGGTCAACAGCTGGTGGCGCACCGACAGCACAGCCTCCACCGCGTGGTCCAGTGCCCGCATGCCGGTGGAGGTCCAGAGCCGATCCGGGGTGAGCCGGGTCAGAGCCGGATCCAGGATCACGACCCGGGGCTGGATGCGCGGGTCGAGCACGCCGCCCTTGACTCGGTCGCGCTCCCGCGTGACGCCGCCGCCCGGTGTGAACTCGCCCGCCGAGAGAGTGGTCGGCAACGCCACGTGCAGCAGGCCCGGGCCGCCGCGGTCCAGCAGCGCCTTGGCGGCCGCCTTTGCGGTATCGATGGGGCTGCCGCCGCCGAAGCTGATCAGGCAGTCGGCGTCCGCCTCCGCCGCCCGCTCGGCCAGCGATTCAACCGTGGCCGACGGCACGTGCTGGCGCGCCCCGTCGAACACCGCGCGCACCCGTCCGCCGGCGGCCTCCCGTACCTCGTCCAGCAGGCCGGAGCCGCCCAGGGTGCGCCCGGTCACCACCAGCGCGCTGCGCACGCCGCGGCGCTCGAGCTCCGTATCCAGCGCGGACAGTCGACCCGGTCCGAAGACCACCCTCTCGAGCCGGGTAAAGGTAAACTCGCCGCTCGCTGCTTCCACGGTCCTCTCCTCCGGTTACCCGCGCTCACCGTAGCACAGTGACGACCCGCCAGGCGGGCTGCCGGTAGTTGCGCATATTCGCATATTCGAATATGCTTATTTACGACTTGGCTGATCCATGTCCATCCGGGGTGTATCGGCGGTCACTAGGATTTCGCAACGACGGCAACAACCGACCCAGGAGGACCAGGGAAATGAACATCGACAAGTGGGTATTTCGCGTGGCCGGGCTGTTCATCCTGGCCAGTGTCGTGCTGGCGGTGTGGGTGAGCCCGTGGTGGCTGCTGTTCACCGCCTTCGTCGGCGCCAACATGCTGCAGGCCTCGTTCACCGGCTTCTGCCCCATGGCGAGCATCCTGGCGCGCCTGGGCATCCAGCCCGGCCGGGCGTTCGAGTGCGCCCCGCGGCAGACGGGCGGCAGCCAAACCCGGCACGGTGCCTGAAACCATGGCGAGGACCGGGATGCCGCGGCCGCCGGGCCGCGGCAGGCGGATCGCCGTGGCCTTCGTCGCCGCCCTGGGGGGCGTCACCCTGCTCCAGGCTGGGGCAGCATCCGCCGCGCCCCGGGTGTTGACTTTCGACCAGGCGGTGCGCGACGCCCTGGCGGACAATCCGGGCCTGGCCGCCAGCCAGGCGGGGCTGTCGGCCGCCCAGGCGAGCGAGGACACGGCGCGCGCATCACGCTGGCCGCGCCTCTCGGCCTCGCTGCGGGCGGTACGCAGCAACGACCCCCTGACCGTGTTCGGCGCCAAGCTCAGCCAGCGGGACGTGACCTTCCGCGACTTCGGGGCGGCGCAGTTCACCGGACCCGGATCTCTGGACGTGGCCCCGGAGACGCTCAACCATCCGGGCGCATACGACAACGTCAACCCGCGGCTGTCGATCGAGTGGCCGCTGTATGCCGGCGGGCGCATGGGCGCTGCCATCGCCCGGGCGCATCAGGCCGCCGCCGCGGCCCGGCAGGGCAACGTCGAGGCACGCCAGGGCGTGATTCTGGAGGTGCTGCAGGCCTACGAAGGCCTGCGCGCGGCGAAGGCCCAGCTGGCAGTCGCGCGGCGCGCGCGCAAGGCCGCGCGTTCCTACCTGCAGATGGCGCGCGCGCGCTTCCGCAAAGGCACCACGATCCGCAGCGACGTACTCACGGCAAAGGTCCGGGCCGAGCAGGCCGACCTCGACTACGGCAACGCCCAGGACCACGTGGATCTCGCCCGGGCGAACCTGCGCCGCTTGGTGAACCTGCCGGACGACCGGCAATTCACGCTTGGGCCACCCGCCACCCCCTTGGTGCGCGACGCCAGCCTCACCTCGCTGCAGCACCGCGCGGAAGCGCACAACCCGCAGCTGGCCCGACTGCGCCACCAGGCGCAGAGCCGCAAGGCGGCCGTCGACCAGGCGCGCGGTGCGTATCGTCCGGACCTGGCGCTACGGGTCCAGCGCGACTGGTACGACCGCACGGCCGGGTTCGCGGCGCCCTCGTACACGGTGGGGCTGGTCGCGTCCTGGGACATCTTCGATTTCGGCCAGCGCAGCGGGAAAGTCGACCAGGCCGACAGCCACTACCAGGCGGCGCAGGATCAGGCCCGCGGCTACGCACGCCGCCTGCGCATCTCCGTGGACCGGGCCTGGCGCGCCGCAAGGCGTGCCCACCAGCAGGTGCAGGTCAGCCGCGAAGCCGTAGGCCAGAGCCGCGAGGCCCAGCGCATCCTGAGGCTGCGGTACCAGAAGGGGCTGGTGACCATCACCGAGCTGCTCGACGGCGAGGCCCGCCTGGAGCAGGCGGAGTCCGACCTGGTCTCGGCGCGCTACGCGCTGCGCGTGCACCGGGCGACGCTGCTCGCCCGGACCGGCCAGCTCGACCTTTCGCAC
>Ga0209921_1000312_pt1 | contig 16117 bp, 15 predicted proteins | sample SalPonF2_C_D2_MG_FD_185730 | JGI IMG/M metagenome (GOLD analysis project Ga0209921, IMG submission 185730) | Salt pond soil microbial communities from South San Francisco under conditions of wetland restoration - Salt Pond MetaG SF2_C_D2_MG... ...
CAAGCCACGGCCTTAAGTATTGCCCGGTCGGTAAATCTTGTTCATGATAGTGAATCAGATGTAATTAATGGCGACAGATTGGAACAGATCAGTAATATTTCTGAGGATGAAAAAAAGAAATTGCTCGACACATTAATATTTGCTCGCGTTAGTCCAAAACAAAAGTTAAACCTGATCGATCTTCATCAAAAAGAAGGAAATATTGTAGCAATGACCGGAGATGGGGTGAATGATGCGCCGGCATTAAAGAAGGCCGATATCGGAATCGCGATGGGACAACGTGGCACACAAGTGGCAAGAGAAGCCTCAGATATGGTATTGCAGGATGATTCCCTCGCTACCATTGTGACAGCCGTGGAACAGGGACGGATTATTTTTGGTAATATTAGAAGATTCGTGTATTACCTGTTATCATGTAATGTTAGTGAGGTTTTAGTTGTGGGACTGGCTTCTATTGTGGGAGCTCCATTGCCAATTTTACCACTCCAAATATTATTCTTGAATCTGGTTACGGATATATTTCCGGCACTTGCCTTAGGAGTAGGACATGGTGAGAAGAATGTTTTAAAGCGTCCGCCACGAAATCCAGAAGAGTCTATTATGGAACGAAGGCACTGGATTGGTGTAATGGTTTACGGATTTTTCATTACCGCCTCTGTATTAGGATCGTTGGCTCTGGCTTTGAATGTTATTGGTATGATGCGTATTCGTGCCGTAACGATTTCATTCCTGACCTTAGCGTTGTCTCAATTATGGCATGTGTTTAATATGAGAGGCTGGCGATCTAATTTATTTTTTAATGAAATCACGAAAAACAAATACGTTTGGGGAGCATTATTACTTTGCGTCCTTTTGATTTTGGCAGCTATCTATATTCCCGGTTTATCAGACATCCTAAAAGTTGCTAATCCTGGTTTTATCGGTTGGACAATAAGCATCGGTCTAAGTCTCGTAACCCTGGTTGCCGGTCAGCTCATCAAAATAATTGGAAGCAGGTTTCCCCATTTGGTAACCAAATTCGATATTTGATTCAAAAATGAATCTTTAAATCAACATTTCTATGCACATACTATAAGAACGGTTTTGCATAGGCTTCTATAATATGTCTTTTATCAGATTACAAATTTAAATCATTTAGCTGTTGGCGGTCAGCAGTGAGCTAAAGAAGATAACAGCTATAAATCTATCAATTGTACTACTCATTTAACGTGTAAATTCAATAACATCCGCTCGCACGTATACTTTTACGGATGTGTATAAAAGAAGGTTTAAGATGTCGTTATCGTAACGAACATTAACAAGGGCAAGTTTACCTCCGTCAATTTTACCATACTTATCTTCATAGTTCTTCCACAGATTTTCAAGAGCCTCTTGATATAAAAGGCCGGTTCCGTCAACTCGTCCTACAGCGATGGTATTGGTGCTGAAACCGCCATAAGAATAGCTGAAACCCAAAAGATAGGCTGCCTCAGACATCCCGTGAATATTGGTGGCCACTATTTTATAATTGGCTTCGGACAGTTCTACATCTGTTCGGTTTGTGGAAACGAATGATCCGGTTGTGGTGCAGCCCGCCACAAGAATGGTTATTAAAATCGTAATATATCCTAAACGAATTCTCTTGATCATGGTGCGCTCTCCTGCGTATTTGCATCAATAAACTGCTAGTTATACAGTACAATTTATGATGTGCAGAGAGCAATTATAAAATCATTAATGAGAATTAACCTTATGATATTAATAGATTTAAAATTATAATCTATTGAGTATTATGTGAGACTCAACAACACTTAAATATCATCTTTCTTAGGAATATCGCACTCTTTACAATCCAAATGATGTCCGATGTATTGGGCTCTGCCAGCGGGAGTAGTAACCCAGGGCCGCATCATCCAGGGAGGATTATGACGGACATGCTGCGTATGTCCACATTCAAGATCAGCAACCCAATCTCCTTCTTCATCTTTATGAAAATCCACAATTCGCCGTTTCATGAAAATAAGATTTTGAATGAGAACATTTGCCAAATTAACCTGGATTATTCACGAATACCTTAAAAACAATTAATTAATTATCTTTAATAATAGTATTTAGGAAATAATATTAATCCTTAGTTATGAGGATGATAATATTTCTTGTTGAATAATCCTGATTAGGGCACCAAGTTTTTTTCAAAAAAAAAGCACCAGGTTAATTACCCGGTGCCTGATACATTGTGATGATGTAAGAATATCAACTTACAACAATTACTTCTTGAGCTTGTAATCCCTTTTGACCTTGACCTACAGTAAACTCAACGCGTTGTCCTTCGTCTAATTTCCTAAAGCCATTTGCTTGAATCTCGCTGTAATGAACAAAAATATCATCACCTTCATCACGGGAAATGAAACCATATCCCTTTTCTTCGTTGAACCATTTAACGGTTCCTAATTCACGATCTGCCATTGTTATAACTTATTCTTTATTGATTTTTTTACTACTTATGACAGATCGATTACAATTGATAAAAAATGATTTGTATCTCTTGACTCGTCTGTCATGATACTAAAGTAATCTATTTTTATACCATAAACAATAGATGTAAATTATAAATATGTGATATTGTGAAATAAAATAAACAGTTACTTCACTCTTCTTTTATCAAAAGGACGTGTTCAGAAACGCTAAAACAGATTGGAATTAAACGGCCTTTAAAAAAAGGATGCCATATTCTCATAATGGCATCCTTCAATCAATAAAGAATAAATAATGCGTTTTAAACGGTTTGTGAGATTATCACACTTCTTCGGGTTGCAATCCCATCCATGATTCTTCGATTTCCTCGAGTGATTTACCTTTTGTTTCAGGAACAACGGCAATTACGAAAACCAAGGAAATGACACACCATGCACAGAATATCCAGAAACTAATTGGTTCTCCTAATCCATCGAGCATTACAGGGAAGAGTAAGGTAACGATGAAATTGGAAACCCAGTTAGACATGGTAGCAATGGATGCTGCTCGTCCACGCACTTTGTTTGGGTAAATTTCTGAGATGAGTACCCAGACCACCGGACCAAAGGAAGCCGCAAAACTTGCGATATATGAAAGAATGAAGATTAGAATCCATGGACCGTTAAATGCTTGCAGCTTAAATAATAAGCCTATCATAAAAAGTGATACGCCCATTCCTATTCCACCGTATACCAGTAGTGATTTACGACCGATTTTGTCAATAAGCCAAATGGCAACTAATGTAAATAAAAAGTTGATTGCTCCAACCCAGACGGTGGCACCGAGAGCAGAAGCTGCTCCAAATCCGGTTTTCTTGAAAATAATTGGAGCGTAGTAAATTACGGTGTTGATACCGACAAATTGCTGAAGAATAGCTAATGAAACTCCAACAATTAATGCTGTCCGGATACCAGGTCGAAACAACTCACTGAATTTACCTTTTTCTTGTTTAAGAGATTTCTTAATCTCAGTCATTTCGTTTGTAGCTACTTTATCACCAGCAATGCGAGAGAGGATATTGAAGGCTTGATCACTGTCTCCTGATTGGGTAAGCCAGCGGGGACTTTCAGGTACAAAAAACAGAAGAATAAAGTAAATAACAGCAGGCACAACCTCAGCACCGAGCATCCAACGCCATTTTAGGGCATTGACTAATGTGGTATGGGCAATAAGTGAATTAGACAAATAAGCTATTAAAATACCCGAGACAATGGCTAGCTGTTGAAGAGAAACCAAACGACCGCGAATACCGGGTGGTGAGACTTCGGCAATATACATTGGGGAAAGCATCGAAGCCATTCCAATACCCATTCCACACAAAATACGAAATATCGTCATGGTAACTAATTCCGGGGCGATAGCCTGACCAAGTCCACCAATAGTGAATAAGACGGCAGTTACAATCATTGTTTTCTTTCGACCGAATCGGTCGCTCAAAGTTCCGGCTACAAGAGCACCCATCGCACAACCAATTAGTACCGAGCTAACAAAAAAGCCTTCCATAAACGCTGAAAGCTGAAATTGAGTCTTAATATATGCGTTGGCTCCGGAGATGACGGCTGTATCAAAACCGAATAATAAACCTCCGATAGCCGCGACAGCACTAATAAGTATTAGAAATGTCATACTCCCTTCACTACTCGCTCCGGGTATGGGGCTATTGTTCTGATCAGATTTATTCATGGAGTTATACCTTTTTCACTTCATAGGGTTATTTATACTACAGGAATCAGTTGAAAATAGCGGACTTATACATGATATATATCATAAGAAATCGCTTACAAGTAAATTCCATCAAATTCAGCCCTTGCTAATTTCAATCATCCTGACATAATCATATAAAAACGTTTTTTATCTTTTACAAATTCGTGATGACAAATAAAATTGTAAAATTAAAAGTTCAAATATGAACTTCTGTATAATAGAGTTTTTTTTGAAAAATCAAAGCAAATAACAAATCATCGTTATAATAAATGTTATGAAAATTCATGCAAATTAGGGAAATATAACATCGTAAAACTTAATATTATCAGTAGGATATAGATGTAGTATTAGTACAAAAAATGTAATTGTTATCTAACAGATAAAAACAACATATTCCGTTTATGTTCAATCCGAATCATAACTGCTTTCATTACGATGTAGTGGCTTCACTATATTTCAAGGGGAAGGTGAGGTACTGATCACATAATGATTCCAGCGATTCTTTCATGTGGCTGGATAATATAAGGATACCCGCGTTTTTAAATTCTGTGAGTATTTGCATGGTTGTCTCACGTGTTTGTAAATCCAGACCACGAAGTGGCTCATCCAGAATTAAGATTTCAGGTTGGATGATTAAAGCGGCTGCCAGTTGTGTTTTTTTCATCATTCCGCTTGAATACGTACCGATTAGATTATTCCGTCGTTCATCAAGCGAAAGTCTGTCCAGTAATTCGCTTATTTTCTGAACGGAGGTTGTATCCCAAAGATTGCGTGATCGACAAATCCACTCAAGTAATTCAACGGCAGTCAGGTACTGAGGTAATTCAGGCTCATCAGATACTACACCAACCTGTTCCAGGTATTGATGAGGATGTTCATGAATGTTTAGAGAGCCGTAGGTTATTGTTCCCTGAGTGGGATATGCGGCTGTGGAGAGTAAACGCATCAATGTTGTTTTACCAGAACCGTTGGGTCCCACAAGTCCGGTAGCTGAGTTTGGTTCAAAATGATACGTAAGATTTTCAATTACGTACTGACCCATATGATATCGTTTCGAGATATTAGTAAGATCAAGTGGTTGTAATTCATTCATAACTTTTTTGATAACGATATTCATGTAAAAAGGTAAATAGAAAACTGAAGATCAGATTGGTGATAAAATATACTATCACCCAAAAGATGACGGACATTATCGAAAAATGGGAAGAGAATATGGCAATTACAGAAAGGCTCAAAGCCAATGGAAGAGCCCAGCGAAGTTGAATAAAAAAACGGGTCATCATCCAATTTGCAGGACTTTGGATATAATGATTCCAGGCAGAACTCCCAAATTTATCAGTTGTGAGAAAGTATAGGGTGCTGTTATGAAAAAGAATGAAAAGCATGAGATATCCATCGCGGATTACAGCGGAAGTACCATGATAAAAGAGAATCCACAACAGTAAATGTCCGAGAATAATAAAGCGACCCATAGGATAGGCACGATCTACCTGACGGATTCCAGCCCATGCTGAAGAGCGCCAGCGTTTTGGAATCCAATAAATAGCATCGTAAGAATAATTGGATTCTGTGCCTGTTTTATCTACAATGGATGAAATAAAATATTCCGAGTAAAAAGCATTCGTTTGATAAAAGTACCGATCAAAGTGTTCCACGATTTTCCGAAAAGGGACGACTCCGAGTATTAATAAGAGGAATCCTGGAATCCATTCCATATCCATATGGAAATATTGTGAGAGATAAGCGCCTAAAACGACAGCTAACATACCAACGGCACCAACGAATATAGTCGATTGCATCGTTGGCAATGATCCGAGTGAAATCGATAACTGACCTGTCTCTTTACCGAATTCCCGTAATTTTTCTCCCTTTAATCCTTCCTGATATTCCTGTGATTCCTTACCAATAGCCACATACTTCCTATAGGAATAAGTAAATAGTCCGATTATAAATAAAATGCTGTTCAGAGCATATTCACTTTTTATTAGTAAGGATTTATCCCATTGTGCAGGATCTATAAAAACGACAACAAGGAATACGAGTATGACTCCAGATAAAAAGCTTTTCTGTTTCTTTAATTGATATCTAAAAAGTTTTCCTGAAGTTGGATTTAATGCCTGTATTAATGATAGATTCTCGTCGGGATATAAAAAATAAGGATGAATAACAGCAAAGAGACCGCTGAGAAACAATTCCCAAAAACGCATGATGATAAGCCGTTCGCCTATACTGGCATCCTTAACAATTATAACACTGTAAAGAAGTACTATAAAAAGAGCAAACAGACCGCTTGCTTTCCCGGAAAATGAGTTTTTTCTATTTATGGAATACATCCATTTAAAAAATTCGTGTTCAGCAATGAATAAAGAATGATAGTATCAGAATTTAAGGGAATATCAAAATTAAATCGTTAGTGTCATAATCATTTCCTCATTTAACACAAATAATATTATGATTTTATAAAAGGTATCTTTCTTAAAAAAATAATAGCTTTGTATTACCATATTATTCCGCATTTATTGGGAATGACATAATCCAATCAAATATTTCTGAAATTGATTAAATATTTTTATTTCCTGTCTAAAGCATTCCGGAAAATCAATTTCAGATGTGAAAAGTCGATAGTATTAAATGATGGATTCTATTTTCTTCCAAAGAAATATCAGTCTGCACACCAAATTAACCATGGCACTTGTATTAGCAGGCGGACGCGGGACCCGGCTTAACGATTTGACGAGATGGCGTGTTAAACCTGCCGTTCCGTTTGGGGGGAAATTCCGAATTATAGATTTCACTCTTTCTAATTGTATTAATTCCGGTATCAATCACATTGGTATTCTGACCCAATACAAATCGCAATCGCTTATACGTCATATCATGAAAGGGTGGGCATCACTTCATTCCGATTTTGGTGGTTTTATTGAATTTTTACCGGCTCAGCAACGAATCGAGGAAAAATGGTACAGTGGAACAGCCGATGCTATCTATCAAAATATTGACATTATCCGACGTTATAATCCGGAAAATGTAATCATATTAGCCGGAGACCATATCTATAAGATGGATTATGGTCCGATGATTGCCTTTCATATCAGCAGAGATGCAGATGTCACCATAAGCTGTATTGAAATACCGATAGAAAAGGCCAATAATTTTGGGATAATGACTGTCGACGATGATCTGAATGTCACCGAATTCAAAGAGAAACCGGATCATCCAACCCCAATACCGGGCAAACCTGACCGCGTTTTGGCGTCCATGGGGATTTACGTCTTTAAACCTTCTTTTTTGTTTAAACAGTTAATACAGGATGCGGACAATCATTCTTCCACTCATGATTTTGGACGGGATATTATTCCATCGGCTATCTTAAATAAAAGCGTTGTTCGGGCCTATCCTTTTGAAGGATACGGGGCAAAAAATTACTGGCGGGATGTCGGTACCGTTGATTCCTTTTGGGAAGCCAATATGGAGCTAACATCCGTTACTCCTGAACTGAATTTATATGATAGTGAATGGCCCATACGAACAACTTTAAAACAATATCCACCTGCAAAGTTTCTATTTAATCAGGATGGCCGGCGTGGGATGGCGATTGACTCTATGATTTCCGAAGGCTCAATTATATCCGGGGCAGGGATAGAAAAATCATTACTTTTCACAAATGTTCGGGTTGAAAGTTATTCAACAATCAGGAAATCTGTCATTTTGCCTAATGTCGACATTGGAAAATATTGCCGGATATCAAATGCCGTTATTGATAAAGAGTGTAAGATAGATGATGGAACGGTCATAGGTGAGGATGCTCTAATCGACCGTGAGCGGTTTTACGTTAGCAAAAATGGGATTACACTGGTCACACCATATATGTTGGGACAAATTATTCACAGGATCAGGTGAGGAATACAATAATCAATTGGAAATTGATGTCGGAATCGAATCGGATTCTTTGGATTCGTAAATGATCCATTTGTCATTCTCATTGCGCAGATAATTGATGGAATATTTTTTTAACTGCCAAATGTTACGTAGATCGGACGGAATGACGAAATATACTTCCGCGTAGTCTTTTGAAATAGAGAGAATAAAAATGGTATCCGGGACCTCCATCGTTTTTTCTGTGGCACGTAATTCGCCATCCGTCCAGGAGTAGGAAGTCAGGCTTTCCGCCAATTCATCACTAAAACCTTGCCGATAATGGTGGTAGACTTGCTGACGGGTTTTGAATTGGGATTTATTCGTCCAAAGCTGTTCTTCCAAACGGAATGCATTTTTAACATCATTCTGAATTTGAATCTTTTGATCTTTAGAGTTATCACTGTCTGAATTTTGACAGCTAATCCCATAGAAAAAGAACGAAAGAGTTAATATTATTAATTTTGATTTGTTATGATACACTTGCAAGACTCTCTCTTTGTGTTTTATGAGGCGTTAAATTTGTGTTGAACTTGCTGAATATTGCCTTTTTAAAAACTTGGTGATTATCATTTGATTGTAATTACTCAAATAAAATTATCAGTAACCATGGAATAAAATACCACCTCTGTTCAATAAGGATCTTTAAAAGTAATTTAAAGTCATAGAAGGCTATGCAAAACCATTCTTTTGCCCAATATCTGCATTTTCACGACTTCGAAATCATCGAATATGATAAATATACTGCGGTTTCGAGGTCGCTCATGCTTTGATCTTGAAAAAAGTCCTGGTTTTGCAAAACCTTCTTATATTAATAAATATAATACAGATAGATGTAAAATATTACATAATAGTCATATCAGGTATAATTATTATAAGTAGCTGACTGTACAGCCCGTCTCTCTACACAATTTGAGTTAGTATATTGTTAAAAATTATATTATAAGCTCTTAATTATTAATAGATTATAATCTCAAGATGAGGTTAAAAAATGTGCTTCTCCATATATTTAAGACATACCTGAGTAGGGGAATATCACTTAAATATAAAATTGCTTAGCAAAGGTTTAAGTAAGGAGAATGGTTATGTTAAGGAAAAGTCTGTTAGCAGTATCTATTTTGTTGATTACAGTGGTGAGCGGTTGGGGTCAATCTATAAAAAAAGTCAAAACAGAAGTTACGTTTAAGAATCTGGGTGAATTAACAACGATCAATACCACTAAAATTGATGGTACGAAAGAACGAGAAGATAAGGATACAGAGGCAAAAGGGCATGGTATCGTTAATAATGTACTTGCTAAGGTTTTTCTGAAATCAGGGAGCGAAGGAGAGATTACAGATTTGGATAACATGCTAATTTACAAAATGAATCATAAGAAAAAAGAATATAGTGTTATTCCCATTGAGAAATATACGGCAGATAGTATGAGTGTTGATGAACCGAATGGGGATCAGGCTTCGAATCAATCTGAAAAAACCGAAGATCAGGGACAACAGGACCAAAAGGAAGAAAGTGATGTTAAATTAGTGCGTCATGAATTTAAAGTTGAAAAGACGAATGACTCAAAAAATATAAACGGTTTTAATTGTAATCGATATACAATTATGTGGCTCACAGAGTGGCAAAATGTGAAGACGAAGGAAACTTCAACTGATAGTTTATTTACGAATGTATGGACGACACCGGTCAATGGGAACATCAAAAAAGCACAAAGTGATGAAGCCGCTTTCAATCAATTGTACATGAAAAAATTAGGATTTGAGTTCACGGATCAGCAGAAACAACTTTTGGGAATGGAGTGGATTTCGTTGTTTAACAAGATGAAACAATCGGAGAATGATAACGGAGATCGGAGTGATTTAAAAAATGCTGATTTTTCCCAGATGAATAAAATACAGGGATATCCTGTTGTAGTAGATGGCAGCTTTTTCGTAATCGCTCCTCAAAAACAAGAAGCAAAGAAGGAAGAGAAGAAAAAGAAACCCAAAAGCGTCAGAGGTCTATTTGGCCGCTTGGCAAAAAAAGCAGTCAAAAAAGAATTATCTCAACCCAAAGAGACCGGTCCGGATATTCATTTTTATACCGAAGTTCTGGAATTAAAACCAGTTAGTCTGGATGAGTCTGTTTTTCAGGTTCCTCAGGGTTACAAAAAACAATAATTGGATAAAATCAGGGCACTTTGTAAACGACCGAATTAATATTCATACCGGCTCCGACTGAAGCCATAATAATATAATCGGAACTATTCAAAGTATGATTCTCTAATTTCCCTTTTTCAATAAGGTCGAGGAGAGTGGGGACGGTTGCGACGGAACTGTTCCCCAGCCAAGAAATGGTCATTGGCATAACGCCTTCCGGTATATCAGCCGGTTTGATGTTGTAAAGGCCAAATGTCCGTTTTATAATGGCTTCGTCCATTTTTGCATTGGCCTGATGTATAAGAATTTTGCTGATATCCGTTATGTCCAATCCGGCCTTTTCAATGCTTTCTTTCACGACGCCGGGCACATGACGAAGCGCATACTGATAAAGTTTGTGGCCGTCCATTTTAATGTATAACTCATTGCCATCATAATTGGGATTGAATGAGTTCGCCATCCTCAACATATAAGCCTGTTCGATCGAATCATTGCGTACAACATGAGAGAGAATACCGGCGGGTTCCTCTGATTCGACCGCTTCGATAATAGTGGCACCGGCGCCATCAGAGTAAATCATACAATCGCGGTCGTGTGGATCCGCGATACGGGATAAGGTGTCAGCCCCAATAATTAAGGCACGGCTGGCGTCACCTGATTTTAAATAATAATTCGCTTGAATGACTCCCTCCAACCAGGCGGGACACCCGAAAGCTATATCGTACGGAATGGTACTGGAATTTTTAATTCCAAGTTTGTGCTTCACACGTGAAGCTAATGCAGGTACAAAATCGGATCTCCTGTTATCTGCTTTAATATCTCCAAAGTTATGTGCTACGATAATGTAATCAAGAGATTCTTTATCTATGTCAGAACTTTCCAGAGCCTCTTTTGCAGCAAAATAGGCCATATCGGAAGCTACGAGATCATCTGTAACATATCTTCTTTCGGAAATATCCGTAATTTGCTTTAGTTTTTGCGTTATTTCATGATTCGATTTATCGAATGTATTACCATTGGGGTTATAAAATTCGTGTGATAAGAAGTCCGAATTCTTTACTGTCTTTGAAGGGATATAACTTCCGGTTCCTACGATGACCGTGTTTCTGCTTGTACTCATACCTTACAGATTACTTGTTCATTAATTCAATTAAGTGTTACGATACATTAAGATGACACTAACGATACTAAAATATATAAATTTGTATTAAAGTTAGGGGAAAAAATAAAGGCCCGTTTTTTTAAAAAACAGGCCCTAAAAGTTGTGATAAATTTTTGGAAATTACAATATTCCAATGTGATGTTTTCGATGATCATCCGCATAGTAAGCATGTATGGCAACTAAAGTCCAATATGCAAGTGGAAATAAACTACTGATACCAGCTGTAGCCAGGAATAAAACAGCACCAATATAAAAAACAACGGGCGCTAAAAGCATAACTATCAAACCCTGAAAATAATATCCCTTATAGATATGACCTAAGCCGGGGATAATGCTTTGTAAAGCAGCTATATCATTGCGAGCTCTCTTAACGGAATCTTTTTCAATGTTATCCATGGTTGTTACCTCCATCTAAAAGATAGGAATTCTTGATGTATACAATAGTATAATAATAATTTATACGTAAAATATATATATACTGAAATATTAAATAAATAGCAATATAGCTATTTGGTAATGTTTAGCTATTCTGGCTATTTAACGTGAGGTTTGGATAAGAATCGCAGAGTTGTAATAATTACATTGAGAATACGACCTGTGAAAATATAACCTATCTTGACGACGGACGACGGACCATCGACGACACAGAGCTGTTTTGATGCATAAAACATGGTTCCGATTTCGAACTCACGTTAATTTACAATATTATACGTGTTATCTATCTTATTATCGTGAATAATTCGGGTTAAGTAATTTATAGCGGTTTCGAGGGTAAGGTCTTTAGACGAACTGAGATCCGTTTTTCCCCATTTAACAGGTATTTTAGGAGGAATACCTATCCCTTCATGAACAATTCCATTCAATGAAGTTTCTATCCAGGTGGAAATAGAGTAGGTCCAGCCATTTGGCAGTTCTCGATCTATGGGATTTGCCGTGCCACCGCCGGTTGTATCACCAATCGTAGTTACATAGGGTAACGTATTCATTGCCAGTACAAAACTTTCTGCAGCACTGAAGACGCCCCGATTCGTCAATACAACAATATTCCCGGTATACCGGGTTTTCCCGCTCGGTTTAATATATCCTTTGATCGGGGCTGTAAAATCATCATGTTTGGGACCATTACGATATCGGATATATCGAAATAAGCGTTTCTGATCGGTAAAATGATCGGCTGCCGATAACATCGTATAATCATTTCCTCCGAAATTATCTCGAATATCGATGATGAGCCCATTTGTATCATGTAAGTTCTTAAGTATAGGATCCAATTCCGATGTCCAGCCGGTACCACCAAAGGTAATGATGTAAATATATCCGATTTCGGGGGTAAGCTGACCATAAAGCATTTTACGGGTTGGGGCGATTTTATAATTATTCTTGAAATAGTTTTCTTCAATAACCGTCAAATTAAAATGATCCACATAATTTTCATACCAATCATCATACGTATAAATCTGAAAAGGTGATTTGAGATAAACATGACCGTCTTTTAAATTAGAAAGCATATGGGCCATGACGGTAAAAAGTCTATCGTTATTGGTATTTTCAGTTATCTGTGGTCGATATACTGAATACAGAGAATCCCAATTGACTTTTTTGTAAATGAAATAGGAATAATGTGCATCATACTCTTTCCATAGCGTATTGAAATTTTCAATTGGATTATCGGGCGGATCTTTGGGGAGCAAAAATTTATCACAGCTCGTATTGATGAACGTTAAAACAAATAAAAATAGCAGGATTTTAATTCTGAACAATCTCACAGATGCACTCCCAGCGTAACTAAATAATGATTGGTCAGGGAGTAAAATTTAAAAGGTCGCTTATAGGTACGGTATAGAAAACGATAACGTAACCCGATGCTGAGATGTTTACCTAATCTATAAGCATAAGATATTTGATGGGTGATTTTTAAATTATCGTTTGGGAATTCCAGATACATATTAGGATCTGTTCGGAGTCCGTAATAGGGGGTTCTGAAATTTAATCCCACAAGAGTGATATTAATATTTTGTGATAATGTTTGTCGCGGATTGAGAGCATAACGATATCCTAAAGCTGCCTCGATTAATGATACCGCGACATTAACGAAATCTTCTTCAGAATCCTGATCATAATGCTGATCCTGGAATGTGAATAAAATATCATGGTAAGCACCTGCATAGAAATGAAATCGTTTGCTCGAAAAAGTATTAATTTTTCGCATATAACCGAAGTAGAGTTCAGCCCCTATTTCATTTTGGAAATGTTGAGATGCATTGGTGATATTCGAGGTCAATTTTTGAAGACTGAAATTACCGCCAATAACCATTACATATTTAGACTTTATGACGCGATAATCAACGTTTATGGGCATGCTCATTCCTCTATATGTTAGAGGTGAGATGAGTTTATTTATTGTATTTTGCTGATAAACACCGCTACCCAGTTCTAAAATATGTTGTTTTTGAGCATAAGTAATCCCCGGATAGATCCAATAACTAAAAATGAGAATAATCCCTCCAATTAGCGTCTTCAAGGCAGTCTCTTACATGAATAATGACTTTTTATGTTCTTTAACCCGGATTATTCACCAAGAAATTTAGTCGTGTCCTGAGTTTTCGGGATAAAAATGCGCATGAAAGGCACTTTGGTGCTTTGATTAAGCATTTTTAATTTCAACGCGGAGCACGACCAAGTTTCGCAGCTCTTTTTAGTGTCCTCAAAATCGAGGATCGGTTTATTTTTTATAAGTACAATAATTTACAATATGATATGTATTTTGTCTTGTTGGTTACGTGAATAATTCGGGTTAACTATATGATATAAAAAGATTACATAAATAAGGATGAAAATTTTGTAAGAATTAATGAATAGAAAATAATTTAACGAGAAAGGGAAGCGATTCCATAAAATCGAGATTATTAGAGAGGAGCCTTAGATGAGATTTAAAATAGCTTTAAGGCTTTATGATTGCGTCATCTGGATTTTGTGATGAGGTGTCGGGCGACCCTCTTCATCAATATTGACAAAGACAATTTTGTCGATGGTGATAATGGTATCGTGAGTGAATTTATTTCGCACTTCACAGGAAACGGTAATTGAGGTTCTGCCAAAAGATTTCGTCTCCATACCGATCTCAACAACATCACCTTTGCGTGCAGATTTCGCAAAATTGATTTCTGACATATACTTGGTGACAACCCGGCCGTTATCCAGCTGGCAGCTTACATAAATAGCGGCTTCTTCATCGATCCATTTTAATAAGGTGCCGCCAAATAACGTATCATTGGCGTTAAGATCACCAGGTTTAATTAGCTTTCTACTATAAAACTTCATTTTTTTAATCTTGATTGTTAAGTAATCATATTCATTACGTTATATCATTACGTAATGTCAAAAATAACCTAACACTAAAAAATGAAGAGTTTATAAAGATAAGTTCGTCAAAGAATCGGAATTTAAATATTTACACTTAGGAAACTGCCGGACATAGGTAACCATAACGAAAGATGTGTTAGTTTAAGACAGCTTTCGGGGTCTTTATAGGCAAATAGTAATTCTATATAACGAAAAAGAGCGCGGAATATGGCCAAATCTGACGAATTTGCAGTAGATTTATTTAAGTCCGATAGACTCCTTAGGGGAGTTATATGAGTTGGGGTAGCATTGTTACTTGACGATAATTGAAAATATTAGTTCGAGTAATGGAAGGTTTTGCATAGGCTTCTAATATTGAAAAAATAAATCTGAATGAGAGAAATAAATGATTGATGATGTTATAAATAGCCAATTACAATATAATGACCAATAATTATACCATCTTTTCGTTACCCAAAAAAGCACATAAATCTAAATAACTGTTATTCAATAATCTTTGATTCCATTCGTTGAACAATAAAATAAGTAAATAACCGTATGGTAATTTAGTTGAATATTGCTTATATTTTCAAAAACATTTGAAAGATTAAATACAAACTCACTATGGAACATTTAACAAAAGAGACATTTAAGAATAAAATCTTCAATTTCGAGGATAATCAAGATTGGAAATTCGAAGGGGATCTACCTTGCCTGATCGATTTTTATGCAGATTGGTGCCAACCCTGTAAGATGATTGCTCCTGTTCTTGAGGAATTAGCCGATGAATATGAAGGCAAAATCAACATTTATAAAGTTAATACAGAGGAACAGCAGGAATTAGCCGCGATGTTTGGAATCCGCAGTATACCATCTTTGCTGTTTTGTCCGAAAGAAGGACAACCTCAAATGGCAATGGGAGCCTTGCCCAAGAAATCCTTTAAAAAAGCTATTGACGACATTCTGTTAGAGAAGCAGACTGAAGAAGCTTCTTAAGAGTGCAAGGTAGATAGGCTCCACTCTGACAACTCCACCCGTTCATTCAGGTGGAGTTTTTTTATGTTATTTATTAAAGACTATAACGAAATAAGTGTTAACCCGGATTATTCACCAAGAAATTTAGTCATGTCCTGAGCTTTCGAGATAAAAATGCGCATAAGAGGTAATTTGTTACCTTGATTAAGCATTTTGAATTTCAACGCAGAGCACGGCCAAATTACGTAGCTTTTTTTAGATTCCTCAAATTTGAGGTGAGCGTTATTATTTACAAGGTATTGTTTTTCAATTTGATATGTATTGATTCTGGCAGTTTACGTGAAAAATTCAGGTTAATGATATTTCACTTTAAGACCTTAGTCCAAGC